>OHUK01000043.1_pt1 | contig 133297 bp, 130 predicted proteins | sample 1579201 | NCBI WGS metagenome assembly OHUK01 (sample SAMEA3879528, study PRJEB24766) | human gut metagenome | biome: human-associated habitat; feature: feces | place: USA | collected 1985/1987 | reverse complement strand
CTTGATCCGTATCGTACATGATGTAGATATACTTCCCGCCCTCCATACTGCGTATGGCGTCTGTCGGCAAGCGCCTAATAATCTTCTGCAGCAGCCCATGATCCCGGTCTGCAAAATGTTTTATTGAGTATCCATTATCTCTTCCGAAGAGTATCACCATGACTTCATCATCGATACCTTGGCTGACAATGGAATCCAAATAATACACGGGAACGTCGATTTCTCGGTCTTCACCCATTTGAGTGGAGAACGCGACCTTTGCCATGAATTCATCCATTAAATCATCTGGATACTCGATCTCATCATTGGGTATTCTGCTCAACGGCGTGGCCACAGGCGTTTGTTCCAGGGTAGGGGCAGGGGTTGGGGCCGATGGGGTTTCCTTGCCCGCGTTGCCAGTATTGCCAACGCCGGGAGACGGGGACGCGTCCGGGCTAGTTGCAGGCCCCGTCGCCGCGCAGCCCATCAGCAGGCATGCGCAGAGCGTCAAGGCTAGAAACAATCTGAAACGGCTTTTCATTATATACCCTCCTAAGATATTCTCTTAGGAATATATTACAATGTAGTCTTTATGTTTTGCAATAAAATACCTAATTTTCCTTTTCAAAGTCATAAATTATACTAAGCGGCTACGCGTTATGCCAACACATGTCCAATCCCCGTTCACTGGGTTCCTGATATTAATAGGCTCCGGCGGGCCCGGGTATTCGGCAGGTTTAGATAAACCGAGGAGCATGGGTTGAGCCGGCGCGAAACAAATGGTTACAGCCGGCAGCTGCTTTGTCATGAATAAAAACAGCCTTGCGCGGGGTTTGCCCGCGCAAGGCTTCTCTCACGAAACTAGATATAATCTATCTAAAAGCTTGAAACCCAATTACTCAACGCTATAAATACAATCGGCCGATGGCATATTAAATTCTGGTCCGGGAAACGCTTTAGCCCAAACGCAATAAACCACGCAACAGGCCGCAACCCTCACTGTACATAACCGGGCGGTTGAAGTACGCGTGTCAGGCAAGCCCGACCATTTCCTGCACGGGGAGAGAGAGGACTACGCCCTTCGCTTCCGTCTTTATGCCGTGCTCCCGGTTGATGGCTTCCATAATCGCGCGCAGCTTTTCCACGGGGGATAAAATCGCCAGCAGCTCTTTTTCCGACTGCATGGAGAACCCCATGAACTTCTCAGGTTCGCCTTCTCCGATTCCGCGCGCGTGCAAAATGGTTCCGCCGGTCGCGCCGGCCTCGCGCGCCGTAGTCATCACCTGATCGGTATAGCCCGGTTCAAGTACGGCGAGCACCAATCCATACCGCGCGGCCGCCTGGCCGTTGTCGTTATTCATCGTCATCGAAACCTCCCTGCCATGTGTTAATACGTGAGCGATTAATCCGTTAAGCCCGGTAAGCGGAACCGTAAACGCGATGCCCTTGCCCGGGCTCTTTAGCGTCATTCTGTCCGTAAGCACCCGGATTACCCTCGGTACGTCGCCGCTTGGAAGCATGCTTACAACCACGTCCTTATCCAGTGTGCCAAGCCCCAGCAAGCTTAATATATCCGAACTGACCGTACCTTTGCCGAGGCAAAGAAAGTGGTAGTATTGGCCCGTTTCGGCGCACAGCTCAGGGATCACCTTACCCTTACCCCTGTTCAATATGGCAATGAGCAGATAGATGCTCTCATTCACTCAAGTACGCCTCCTCTCCATAGTAAATGATGGTATCCGCCAGCTCGTCGACGTTCACCGCGGGCTGCCTGGACTTAGCCTTCAAGCGTGCGGCGTATACGCAGCCCAGCGCCTGAATAGTGATAAGCGGGGTCATGGCGACCATCGCCACGATTCCGAACGCGTCCATCATCATGTTGCCGCCGACGCTTCGGCACGCGCCCATAGCCAGCGGAAGCAGAAACGTAGCCGTCATCGGGCCGCTCGCCACGCCGCCGGAGTCAAACGCGATGGCGGTAAACAGCTTGGGCGAAAAAAACGTCATGCCCAGCGCCAGCATATACCCGGGCGCGAGGAACCAGTAAATTGAAATTCCCGTCAGAACGCGCAGCATTGAAAGCCCTACCGCGCAGGCCACGCCGATGGAGAGGCTCCGCTGAAGGGCCGCCTGGGAAATCGCCCCGCCGGATATCTCCTCAACCTGTTGTTTCAGTACGTGTACAGCCGGCTCCGCCGACACAATAAAATAACCGATAACCGCCCCAAGCGGAACCAGCACCCACCGATAGGCGGAACCCGCCATTATCGAGCCTATAAGCTGCCCCGCCGGCATGAAGCCGACGTTGACCCCGGTCAAAAACGTAACCAGGCCGATGTATGTATACGCCATGCCGATAGCCATTTTCAGCAGCTTGCGTTTGGGGAAGCGGCGCGATATAAGCTGAAGCAGTATCGCCATAATTACGATGGGCGCGAGCGCGGTAAGCACTTCTTTTAAATAGGCGGGAAGACCCTGCGCGAACTGAGCGGCAATATCCCTTGTGGTATCGATAACGGGCAGATCCATCGAACCAAAGTCGATAGAGCCGGTATCGTAAAAAAGGCTCAATATGATTACCGAAAGTATGGGGCCGATACTGCACAGCGCGATTAGGCCGAAGCTGTCGTCGTGCGAATCCTTATCGCTCCTTAGCGACGCTATCCCGATACCAAGCGCCATGATGAACGGCACGGTTATCGGGCCGGTCGTAACGCCGCCGGAATCAAACGCGACGGCGATGAATTCAGGCGGGGCAAACTGCGCCAATATAAAGGTTAACGCGTAGAAAATAATCAGTAGGTGCGACAGCCGGATTTTTAAAAATATTCGTAATAGCGCCGCAATTAAAAACAGCCCGACGCCTACCGCCACCGTAAGTATCAGAACCATATCGGGTACGGACGGAACCTGCTTAGCCAGCACCTGCAAATCCGGCTCCGCTATTGTGATTACCGCCCCTATAACAAAGCAGGCGATAATCGCAACAAAGATGCGCCTGGTTTTCGTTATCTGCGTACCGATGCCTTCACCCAGCGGGAGCATGGCCATATCCACGCCCAAAGAGAAAAAGCCCATGCCGATAATCAGCAGCGCCGCGCCGGACAAAAACAGCATCAGCGTACCTATCGGCATGGGCGCTACCGTAAAGCTCAGCAACAGAACAATGCCCGTTATCGGCAGCACTGATGACAGGGATTCATTTATTTTTGCTTTTAATCGTTGATTCATCCATCCGCCCCTTTCATCTGTTTATTATTAATTATACTATGTTTAAACTTTAACTGTATAGTCCGTTTCGCCGTGCGGCGTGTTTTTTTATATGAAACAGCAGGGCGCCGGAGCTCTCCTTTTGCTTGTATAAAACAGATTACGACGGAACATCAATACACAAGCCGGGCGCCCATACGCTTTTATCATTCTTTTCAGATTGCCAAACGTGGTCGACGCAGTGTGAATTTGCGATCGATAAATATATGCTCTTAAAAGCTTAAACGGCAACATCCCAACGTCTTGCCCGCAGCAACCTGTTAATGTTACCATAATGTTAACAATTAGCAGGGAAAGGAAACGATGCGTATGAAACTCGATTATAAACGGACTTTCTGGGTTGGTTTGGCGTTCTTCTCCATATGCGCTTTCTGGCAGGCTTATGATTACATCATTCCGCTGATTCTTCGCGACACGTTTCATCTCGGGGATACGGTGTCCGGCTTCATTATGTCCATCGACAATATCCTTGCGCTGTTTTTGCTGCCTCTTTTCGGCATGCTCAGCGACAGGGCCGGGCGCAGAATGCCCTTCATAATCGGCGGGACGGCGGCCGCGGTAGCGCTTACGCTGCTAATACCCGCGGCGGACAATTCCAATTCGCTCTCCCTGTTTTTTGTGGCGCTGGGTCTGCTGCTTATCGCTATGGCCACATACCGTTCCCCCGCCGTGGCGCTTATGCCGGACGTCACGCCTAAGCCCCTGCGTTCCAAGGGCAACGCCGTAATTAATCTGATGGGCGCGCTGGGAGGGCTATACACGCTTGGCGCAATCCGGTTTTTACTCGCCGAGCCCGCGGATGGCGGGCGTGTACAGTATTTGCCCGTTTTTATCGCTGTCGCCGCGATAATGGCCGTATCCGTCGTATTGTTAAAGATCTTTGTAAATGAGAAAAAGCTGGTCTCGCAAATGCGGCAAATAAATTACGGGGTTGATCCCGCCGACGAACCGGCGGTTATGGAATCCGGAAAAGAAAACACGCGCCTAAGCCCGGCGGTCCGCGCCAGCCTGATACTCATACTGACCTCCGTCGCGCTGTGGTATATGGGCTATAACGCCGTGGTAACTGCGTTTTCCAAGTACGCTACTCAGGTATGGGGGCAGGACGCCTCAGGAGCGTCCACGTGCCTGCTTGTAGCCAACGCCGGGGCAATCATCTCCTATCTGCCCATCGGCGCGCTTTCATCGCGCATCGGGCGCAAACGCACAATTCTCATCGGCGTGGCCGCGCTTTTCGCCTGCTTTGCGGCCGGCGCGCTCGTGGCCAACTCGTTCAGCCCGGCCTTGTACGTGATGTTCGCCCTCGTGGGGTTCGCCTGGGCCGCCATTAACGTAAACAGCTTTCCGATGGTGGTTGAGATCAGCCGTGCCGGAAGCGTCGGTAAATATACCGGGTACTATTATACGTTTTCCATGGCCGCGCAAATCGTAACCCCCATCGTTTCCGGCACTCTGCTTGAGCATGTGGGATACCACACGCTGTTTCCGTACGCGGCGGCAATGGTCGCGCTTTCCTTCGTCACCATGCTCTTTACCCGCCACGGGGATAACCGGCCGGAACGCAAAAAGGGTATTGAAGCCTATGACGAATAGAATTGTAACTAGCGGCTTTACGGGCGCGCCGGCAAATTGACGCTGCCGCCCTTTGGCTGACCGCCGGCGGCATCTAGCTTGCGCGCTCCTTGCCGTATTATACGCTGGTTGCCAAACCTGTGAGCGGGAGGTATACTAAATAAAAATCAGCGGGAGCAAGGCGTTTAAAATGCTAGACGACGTTTCCAGATTTATTCATCGAAATAAGCTTTTAGAGCCGGGCGCGCGCGTTGTCGTGGGCCTGAGCGGAGGCGCGGATTCCGTCGCGCTCTTATTATGCCTCAAATCGCTCGGCTATCAGGTTTGCGCCGCGCACTTAAACCACGGCATCCGCGGCAAAAGCGCGGAGGGCGACGAGTTGTTTGTGAAAACACTGTGCTCAAATATCGGCGTACCGCTTATCCGCGGCAGGGCGGACGTACCCGCGCTTGCCCGGGAGCATGGCCGTACGCTTGAAGAAGCCGGGCGCGCGGCTCGCTATGATTTCCTGGAGGAAGCGCGCGAAGAATTCCGCGCTCAAGCCATCGCTGTCGCGCACCATTTGGACGATCAGGCGGAAAGCGTTTTGATGCACCTCATACGCGGCAGCGGGCTGCGCGGGCTTGCGGGCATGCGGCCAAAGCGCGGAGCGGTTATACGCCCGTTTCTTGAAGTAGATCGCGCCCGAATCGAGCGGTTTTTATACGAGCTTGGGCAGGATTACCGCACCGATGAAACCAACCTCATTCCGTCCGGCGCGCGTAACCAAATTAGGCTTGTGGTTTTGCCCGCCATGCGCAAAATCAACCCGGCTGTCGCACGCGCCATCAGCTCCGCTGCGCTCCTTACGGCGCAGGACGAGGATTATTTATGCCTTCAGGCAGTTAACGCGCTTAACGCCGCCCGTGATGATAAAGGGTATCTTTGCGCCGCGCTCTCCTCCCTTCCGCCGCCCCTGCGCGCCCGCGCGGTGATGGAAGCGCTCAGCCGCGCGGGTATGGCAACAGATATTGCGCGAAAGCATGTTGGGATGGTCGAAGGCCTCCTCACAGCCGCTACCGGCTCAAGCGTTTCACTCCCAAACGGCTCGGCGTGGGTGGAGTATGGGCGGCTGCGCGTGGGCTGCCCCGAGCCGAAACGCTATTATGAAGCGGATCTCATTATTCCGGGCGATACGCAAACGCCGTGGGGCGTGTTTCACGCCAAAGTCCTCAACGGCCCGGTACTCGAAAAACGCCCGGACGCAGCTTATCTGGATTTTGATAAGCTGCCATCCGCCATAAAAGTGCGCAGCCGAAGGGACGGGGATAGATTCCATCCGTTGGGCGCGCCGGGAAGCCGCAAATTGAAATCCTATTTTATCGATAAAAAGACCGCCCGCGCGGACAGGGAAACGCCGCTGCTGGCAAGCGATGGGCGCGTCTTATACGTTTATGGCCACTGCGTCTGCGACGAAGCGCGGGTTACGCCTTTTACACGCCGGACGCTTATTATAACAAAAACAAACGAGGAGGAACGTCATGGTTAGAAGCGCGAACATGCATGATGATATTGAACAGGTTCTTCTTGACGAAGCCGCCGTTTCCCGGCGCGTTAATCAGCTTGGAAAAGAGATATCAGCCCAATACGCCGGGAAAAACGTGATACTCATCTGTATCCTTAAAGGCGCGGTGCATTTCTTTTCCGATTTGTCCCGCCAAATCACCTGCCCGATGGAAATGGACTTCATGTCCATATCCAGCTACGGCAATAACTTTAAAACATCCGGTATCGTGCGTATCGCAAAGGATATCGACGTATCCATTACCGGCCGCCACGTACTTATCGTTGAGGATATTATGGATTCCGGACTTACGCTGAACCATCTAACAACGCTTTTACGTTCACGCAACCCCGCCTCGCTCAAAATAGCGTGTCTGCTCGACAAGCCAGAACGCCGTGAATGCGACATCTCGCCGGATTTCTGCGGGTTCACCATACCAAATCATTTCGTCGTGGGGTATGGGCTGGACTGCGAGGGTTACTACCGCAACCTACCCTATGTTGGCGTAATTCGCTCCGACTTAGTTTCGGGTTAGTGAAATCGCGCCCAGGCGGCCGGATCGATTCGCAGGGAAAACGGTTGCTTTTCAGGCGTAATTGAAGTGGATTAAGCGCGTTTTCGCTATAAATACCGCGAATTATCATGGAGAAGTAAAATGGTTAACAAACAGACCGTGCTGATAACGGGCGCGTCCGGCGGTATAGGCGGAGCGATCGCTGAGAGGTTTGCGCGTCAAGGGCATCGCGTTATCCTTCATTACGCGCGCGACAACGCCGCCGCGCAAGCGCTAAATGACCGGCTCAAACGAAAGGGGATGAGCGCCATGTGCGTTCAGGCGGATATTAGCGAACCCGGGCAAGTCGAGCGCATGATAAGCCAGGCGCAGGATTACTTTGGGCCGATTGACGCGCTTGTAAACAATGCGGGCGCGGCGCTACCCCAAAAGCTTTTGACCGATTGTACGCCGGAGGAATGGGATCTGATGCTGGCGGTCAACGTTAGCGGGGCGTTTTATTGCGCCAAAGCTTGCATCCCTTTTATGGTGGAGAGAAAGCGCGGCTGTATCATCAACATCTCCTCAATATGGGGGGTTACAGGCGGTTCATGCGAAGTCCCTTATTCCGCTTCAAAGGCCGCGCTTATTGGGTTTACACGCGCGCTTGCCAAGGAACTGGGGCCATCAAATATCCGGGTAAACTGCGTTGCGCCCGGGCTGGTGAAAACGCCGATGAACGCACACCTTACAACTGAAGATATGAATGCGTTCGCGGAGCAGACGCCGCTTGGCTTTCTGCCCACCCCCGAGGACATAGCCAACGCGGTATACTTTCTATCTACAGATGAGGCGCGCGCCATTACGGGGCAGATTGTATCGGTAGATTGCGGCGCGTCGGTCTAAGCTGATATGCGCGCCCAAAGTAATGTGCTGCCGTTACCAAGCTTTTAATCGCGTTCCATTTCAAACAGGCTTATGCCGTTCTCGTACGTGACGGAAGCTATAGACTCCACACTTACGCCTCTTAAGGAAGCGATTTTTTCCGCGACAAGGCGCGCCATAGAGGGGTCGTTGCGCTTGCCTCTGAACGGAGCGGGCGTCATATAGGGGCAGTCTGTTTCAATAACCAGCCTATCTAGCGGCAGCCGCGCCGCCATGTCCGCCTGCTTGACCGCGTTATGGAACGTAACCGCGCCTCCAAACGCGATATACAGACCCATATCAAGGCATTCGTACGCTGTCTCCATGCTTCCAGAATAGCAATGCATTACGCCGCGGAACCTGCCCCTTCTCTCACGCAGTATATCCATGCAATCGCCGAACGCCTCGCGGATATGGAATATCACCGGCACGTCGAGCTGCTGCGCTAAATCAAGCTGTTCGCAGAACCATTTGCGCTGAATGGGGCGCGGGGAAAAATCATAGTGATAATCCAAACCGATTTCGCCCAGCGCCACCATTTTTTTATTCGCTTTGATAATGCGCGCTTCCTCCTCAAGATGATGCGCGGCCGTTTCCGCAGCCTCGTGCGGGTGCATACCAACCGAAGCGTATATAAAATCGTATTTGTTTGCCAATTCCAGCGTTTTTTCAGCGTCGCGCACGTGGCACGCAACGTCCACCACCCGGGCGACGCCCTTTTGGGGGAGGGAGGCGAGCAAAGCCTCCAGGTCGCCGTCAAAGCGCTGATCCGTTAGATGCGTATGCGTATCAAAAAGCTTCGTCATGTTGTTGTCTACCTTATCTTCAAGCCGCTTTGCATATCGTGCATGCAGGTCAGCGCCGAGAGGTTCTCGTCCGCGTCGTCCGACGCGCACAGGATCATCCCTTCGCTCAAGACGCCGCACATCTTGCGCGGCTTAAGGTTCGCAGCCAGCACCACGGTTTTACCGATGAGATCCTCCGGCTTATACCAGTCGCGTATGCCGGAAAGCACGGTGCGCCGCTCCTCCCCAACCTCGAGCGTGAGCTTCAAAAGGTGATCGCTGCGCTTGACGGGCTCGCAGGCCAAAACCTTCGCAAGCCGCAGATCCACTTTGGCAAAATCCTCGTAATCGATGTACGCGCCCCCGTCGTCCTTCTCAGTCCCCTTATTATCCTTGGCCTTTTTAGTGTCGTTTACCGGCCCAATCCCCGCTATTTCCTCCGCAAGTGACTCAAGCTCCTTTTTGACGTCGATGCGCGGGAACAGCGCTTGCCCTTTCTTCACGCTCGCGCCCTCGGGAATCGCGCCGAATGAATTCAGGCTTTCCACGCCCGTCAGCTTGGCCGATTCAATTCCAAGCTGCGCAAATATCTTCGGCGCGGTTTGCGGCATATACGGCTGCAGCAATACCCCGGCGAACCTCAGGCATTCTGCGAGGTTGTAAAGCACCGTTCCCAGGCGCGGCAGGGTCGCCGCATCCTTGGCTAAAATCCATGGGCGCGTTGCGTCGATATACTTGTTGCACGCGCCCACAAGCTTCCAAATCTCCTGTAATGACTCGGGCAGGCGCAGCGCATTCATGTTTTCCTCCACCACGCCCGGCAGGTTCGCGCAAAGCGCCTTAAGCTCCTCGTCCTCCTCCTTCATATCAACTCCGGGCGCGGGGATGCGGCCGCCGAAATATTTATCGATCATCGTAACCGTCCGCGACAGAAGGTTCCCAAGATCGTTGGCGAGATCCGAGTTGATCCTCGTTACCAGAGCCTCGTTGCTGAAAACGCCGTCCGAGCCAAAGGGAACCTCCCTGAGCAGGAAGTAACGGATAGCGTCGGAGCCATACCGCGCGATTAGCTTTACCGGATCCACAACATTGCCCTTTGACTTGCTCATCTTACCGCCGTCCAGTACGAGCCATCCGTGGCCAAATACCTGTTTGGGCAGCGGCAAGCCCAGCGCCATGAGCATGATGGGCCAGATAATGGTATGGAAGCGCACTATCTCCTTACCCACAAGCTGCACGTCCGCCGGCCAGTATTTCTCAAGCAGGCTTTCATCCCCGCTCGTATAGCCGAGCTTAGTGATGTAGTTGGAAAGCGCATCCAGCCAAACGTATACCACATGGCCGGGCTCAAAATCCACTGGGATACCCCATTTGAACGTCGTGCGGCTCACGCACAGGTCCTCAAGCCCTGGTAGCAGAAAGTTCTGAAGCATCTCGTTTGCCCTGGATACCGGCTGGATGAACTCGGGATGCGACCGGATATGGTCGATTAACTTTTGCGCGTATTTGCTCAGGCGGAAGAAATAGCTTTCCTCCTCCACCAGCTCAACAGGCCTGCCGCAATCCGGGCAGCACCCGTCTTTGATCTGTCTCGGCAGCCAGAACGATTCGCAGGGTGTGCAGTAATGGCCCGCGTACTTGGATTTATAAATATCGCCCTTTTCATACAGCCGCTTGAATATGCGCTGAACCGCTTTTTCATGATAATCGTCCGTAGTTCGGACAAACCCGTCGTTGGATATATCCATCAGCTTCCATAAATCCTGGAACGTAGCTACGATTTTATCCACGTACTCCTGTGGCGTTACGCCCTTTTCCCGCGCCTTTCGCTCTATTTTCTGGCCGTGTTCATCCGAACCGGTAAGGAAATAAACGTCGTACCCCGTCATGCGCTTATAGCGGGCGATTGCGTCCGCCGCGACCGTGGTATAGCTGTGCCCGATGTGCAACTTATCGCTCGGATAATAAATGGGGGTTGTAATATAAAACGTTTTTTTGTCCATTAACCTATCCTCCAAACTTCTCTAAAAAATAAAAACGCCCTTATGCATTATGCATAAAGGGACGGCCGTTTCCCGCCGTGGTACCACCCTGTTTCACGCTCGATAAAGCGCCTCATGGTTGCCGCTGTATCGGGCGGTTCCCGCCGCGCCTCAGGCGCGTATGCGCGTTCGGCGTCGGCCGCTCCGGGCCCATGTTCAAAGGCTATCGCCTGCCGGGATCGCACCCTCCCCGGCTCTCTTTAAGGCAACTCGCCTTTTACTCTTCCCATCTCGGCGTTGTTTACAATTTTATCCGGCGGCATCCGCCGTGTCAAGCGGTTTTTAAAGCGGTAAGGATTGCTTTTATCCCTTGACGGAGCCGCCCGTAATTCCCTCTACATAATATTTTTGCATTTTTATAAACAGAAAAGTAATAGGAATGGCGACCAATACCGCACCGGCGCAGAAACGCGTGAAGTATTCGTAGATATTCTCCCGTTCCAGCATTCTGAACAGCCCCACCGCGAGCGTGTAGTTTTGATAGTTGTCTTTCATGATAACCGACGCGAATATAAAATCCACCCACGGCGCGATGAATGACGTTAACGCGGTATAAACCACAACAGGCTTTGACATGGGCAGTATAATCCGCCAGAAGACGGCGTTCTTGCTCGCGCCGTCTATCAGCGCGGCTTCGTCCAGAGCGCGCGGTATGGTATCGAAAAAGCCTTTCGCTACAAAATAACTCAGAGCGGCCGTGGTAGAATAAACCAATATCAGGCTCGTGAGGCTCTGAACCATTCCAATGGCTTTAAAAATATGGTACACGGCTATCATGGTCATGAACGCTGGAAACATACCAAGGATCAGACCGGCGTTCATGAACTTTTTGCGGGAGGGGAAGCGCAGGCGGGAAAACGCGTAACTTATCATCAAAACCATCAGGGTGGATATGATGCATGTGAATATGGCCACGATAAGCGTGTTCATATACCAGCGCGGATAATTGAAAAGCCCCGTTTCGGTAAACAGTCTCACATAGTTATCCAGCGTAAACTCCCTTGGAAGAATGTACGGAAGCCACGCGCCGCGCTCTCCCTGGAAGGATTTGATTAAAAGCCACGCGATAGGCGCAAGCCATAACACGCCCAGCAGCGTTAAAACCGTATAGATAGCCGCGTTTGCTGCTCTAGATCGCGCCCTGTTGCCCAAACTTTTCTTTTTCACTGGAACTGCTCCTCCTTTCTGGCGGCCGCGGACGAATTATAAACAATAAGCGATAATACGGCCGAAATAAGGAATACCATAATCCCTATGGTGGACGCGAGGTTAAAATCCTGAGAATCGACCGTGAGCTTATAGAGCCAGGTAACCAGAAGATCCGTTTCCCCCGCCTGGTGAAGGAATACGGATTTGGGATTCCCCTGCGTCAAGAGGTAGATGACGTTGAAGTTGTTGAAGTTCCCAACAAACTGCGTTATCAGGTAAGGCGTAGTAACAAAAAGCATGTACGGCAGCGTTATGCGGGAAAAGGTCTTCACTGGCCCCGCCCCGTCTATTCGAGCGCTTTCATACAGCTCGTTCGGTATGTTCAAAAGAATTCCAGTGGTTATCAGCATGGAATAGGGTATCCCGACCCACATGTTGACGACTATGACGGTAATGCGCGCAAGCGTCCCATTTGTAAGAAACGGCACGGCTTTATCTATCAAGCCCCATTCGAGCAGCAGCTGGTTTACCGGCCCCTGCGCGCTGAGCATCCGGCTCATAAGCAAAAGCGTTACAAACTGCGGGACAGCGACGGTTAAAATGAAAAGCGTGCGCCAGAATTTTTTATACCGTATCCCGCGCTTATTGATCATAATCGCCAGAATCATGCCAAAGACATAGTTGGTTACGGTAGCGGCGACTGCCCAGATAACCGTCCATGCGAGCAGCTCTCGAAACGTTCTCGCCATTTTGGGGTTATCCCCAAGAATACCCTTAAAATTTTCAAACCCAACCCATGTAAACAGGTTTCCGGGCGGCTGATGTGCCTGATCGTAATTGGTAAATGCGATGAGTATCATGAAAACCAGCGGAAGTATCACGAACGCGACGGCCATAACAGTCGGCAGCGTGAGCATAGCCGCGTGGTATTTTCTGTCCAGCAGGCCGGCAATATCATCTCTGAACGATGGCAGCCTCACCCCATCCCGGGCGCCTTTTTGCGCCTGATAGCAGGCCTTCAGGCTAGATGCGTACAGGTATAGGAAGAACAATATTACAAAAATGCTCATCACGCTGTATAGCAGTATCAGCATGGAATTATCGCCCGGAACAACCCTGAATATCTGGTTCGCCTCATCCCAAACGCGTTCCTGCACGCTTGTGCCAAGCGTACCAAGGTCTTTAAGGTAATTTAATCCGAACCGGATTAAAAAGATGATGAACGCTGCCTGCGCAGCAAGATAGAGAAACCCCTTTACGATTTGGCCGCGCACGGCGCAGCCCAGACCCATTATAAGGAAGGAAAGCCTGGTATAAGCATCGCCCTTTTCAAAAATCCGGCCAAGCCCAGCAAAAGCGCGCCCGATGCCCCTAAAAAACCGAAATATGCCCGAGCCTATCGCTTTGAGCATGCGTAAAAGCAGGCGTGGTATGGCCTTTAACCAATCGCCCAGCCGTACTATAAACCTCTTAAACGCATTCAATTCAATATAATCGTTGTATTTCATCCGGTTTTCCCTCCGAGATGATCTATAGTTTTCCGCACGCCGGCTTGAAGAAGCGAACCCGCATATTCACCCCTGAGCCCGCATTTAATCCGCTAAGCCGGGCTGCCGGCAAACAGCCCGGCTTTAGAAACAACTAAGCGGTGATGGAGGCGACCATCTCGTCAAGCATATCCTGTAAGGATCGGGAATAGTCCTTGGATTCAAGCGCTGTCCCGAACGCCTCCGCGGGATCCCAGAATTTTTGCAGCACGTCGTTCTGCGGTACCGCAAACTCGCTCTGGAGAGAAAGCGCGGCGAGCGCCGCATTCGCCTTAACATCCTCATCAGCGGCCGCTCTGACGTTTGACGGACCCATAGCCCGGACGCGGAAGCGTTTGAGCTGGTTCTCCTCATTCGTTAGCCATTGAGCCAGATCCATGGCCTCGACCGGATGCGCGGTCTGGCTGTTTACGCCGATGAGCTTGTATCCGCCGAACGACGCCATCTGTACCTGCTCGCCCGCGCATGTAAACGTAGGCAGCTTTGTAGCGGCGTAGTTGTCGCCCAGCTTGGCTTGTATGGCTTCCGCATTCCATGTGCCGCTCACCGCCGCGCATATGGTACCCCCCATGCCGCCCTGGATAATATCGTTATCGCCTGTCATGAACGCCGGGTCAGCACAGAACTTTTTAATTGCCTCCGCAACCTCAAGCCCTCTCGCGTTATTGAAATCGCAGGTCTGCTTGCCGTTGCCATCAATACCTATTTTGCCGCCCGCTCCGAGGAAGAAGGACGCGATATACCATCCGTCCGATACGTCCATCAATACTTTCTTGTTCGCATTGTTAGCCGCCTTGAGGATACCGTCCAGCGTTTTAACGTCCTCTTCTGAAATAACGCTTTTATCGTAGTATAGGAAATAGCCGTTATCCGCAGTCATCGGGTATCCGTAAAGCTTTTCATCGAACATGGCCGCGTTTATGGAGCCCTCGCTGTTTGCAGAGATTATCTCCTCCCTATTTCTTGTGATTTCATACAGGCCGCCTGCGCTCACCAGATCCCTTAGTTGATCGTTGGAAAAGGCGAATACGTCCGCGGCCGCGGCAGGATCCTCCAGATAACGCATTTTGGCGTCCGGCTCGCCGACTACGCCGAGCGAAATGCTGTAATCCTTATCGGGGTTCGCCGCCTTAAACGCATCGATCATCTCGCTTAACATCGCCTGATCCTCCTGAGCGCCCCAAACCTTGAGCGTTACGGCGCCGCCGCCAGCGTTTCCGCCCTGATTGCCGGGGCCTGGCGTATCAGATGGATTTTCGCGGTTGTTGCATGCCGCGAGTGAAAATACGATAGCGAATGTTACGAAAACCGCCATGAGTTTCTTCATCATCATGTGTTCTCCTTCTAAATAAACTTTTCGCCGCTTAGAACCGGCCGGTTGGCTCGAAATGGGCGATACGTTCTTATGGTTATCCGCTTGGGGCTTTTTTAACCGCCATAAATCGCTGCTAAGCATTGATCTTTAAATACCTAGGCTGCCTTAAGTAATTCCGCTGTTTAACAGCTGCAAAATTCATATTAAAACATAATCATGAGTTAAACGCATGAAGGAGCAGCCAATAAGTATGGCTTTTGAAGCTAAAACCATACATGCCTATTCCTTTTCGTTTGGCTATCATAACTTCAGGAATGCACAAGGCTTAATATGTGCGTTCAAGTCGCATTTTAGTTAAATAAACAGGTATATTATGTTTGCCAAATCAAAGTAGGCGGCGTGCCGACAGCTTTAAAATATACTAAGCTTTATTAACTACATGAAAGTGAAGAGAGGAATTATCCAATTAAATCAAAAATTAACCGGGTAGCTTTTGGGGGTACCCGGCTACGGAGGCAAACCGGATCTGACGACAAGCGCGTCAGATTCGGTTTGCATTGCGCGAAAGGTACAGGCGACTGAGTTAACTCGTAAAACGCTGCGCTGCCACTTTTTCCATAAGCAAAGCGCGCCACGGGCGCGCTTTAAATACAAAGATTGGAGTATAAACTTAAATCACCTGTTCCCAGGCCTTTTCGCCTTGGGCCGGCCCAATATCTCCGTGTATAATATGGCTTTCGCCGCCGCGTTCCCATCCAGCCTGAGTTCATCAAGCAGCCCGGTTTGCCGGGATTGATAGCGCTTTACCGGAGCAGGCCTCGTCACCCCGGCCGGTTCCGGCGCGCATTGCGTAAAGCCCGTAATACTGCTCTCCTCATGCCTATGTCTGCTCTCCGTAACAGGTTTAACGACATGCGTAAGCGTCGTCTTCATTACCTGTTTCTGACTGGGTCGCATTCCCTCGCGCCCCGCGGGGAATACGCGCGGCGCGCCGCCCTGCGCGGAAGCATCCGCCGCTCGGGGCGTTCCGCCCGCGCCGGCTACCGTGGGGGATGGCGGCGCCTTCATGGTGGTTATAGGCGCTGGGCGCATTCGCTCCGCCTGCGCCTGCTGGTTCGGAGCGTTCTGAGCCGATTTCGCGGGTTGCGCGGCTCTGCGCCTGCGCTCCTGCTCCTCCTTCTGCTGCCGGCTTGCCTTGCTCAGGTTGGAGAACACGATTACGATGATAAACACAATAACGATCCAGGGCATGAAACCACCTCCTCTCCTTCGGGGTTACGCCCGCCGTTAATCATCCTGCTGCTTTATTGGAGTAGCGCCCTTGCTGATAGCGTCGCGCATATTGGTATCGGATATCACATTCTGCATGTTGTAATAATCCATTACGCCAAGTTTACCATCCCTGAAAGCTGCGGAAATAGCTTTAGGCACCTCCGCCTCAGCCTCAATAACGCGCGCGCGCATGCCCTGTACGGCAGCGATGTTTTCCTGCTCCTGCGCCACGGCCATGGCGCGCCGCTCCTCAGCCTTCGCCTGGGCGATTCGCTTATCCGCTTCCGCCTGGTCGATCTGGAGCTGGGCGCCTATGTTGCGGCCAACGTCCACATCGGCTATATCAATTGATAGGATTTCAAACGCCGTACCGGCGTCTAGGCCTTTGTTCAGCACGGTTCGCGATATCAAGTCCGGGTTTTCCAAAACGTCTTTATGGCTCTGGGAGGAACCGACCGTGGTAACGATGCCCTCTCCGATACGGGCGATAATGGTTTCCTCACCCGAACCGCCGACCAGCCTGTCTATGTTCGCGCGCACCGTCACGCGCGCTTTCGCCCTTAGCTCAATGCCGTCCTTCGCAATGGCGGCGATGACCGGCGTTTCAATCACCTTGGGGTTAACGCTCATCTGAACGGCGTTGAGAACGTCGCGCCCAGCCAGATCAATCGCGCAGGATTTGCCAAAATCAAGCGGGATACCCGCGCGCTGCGCCGCGATAAGCGCGTTCACAACGCGGTCCACGTTGCCCCCGGCGAGGTAATGCGCCTCAAGCTTATTTAAGGAAAGATCCAGACCGGCCTTCGTCGCTTTTATCATCGGGTTAACGATACGCGAGGGCGTAACTTTACGGATACGCATACCGACCAGCTGGAATATCCCTACCCTAACGCCGGACGCGGACGCCGAGATCCAAAGCCGGAGGGGCACGAAGCTAAGAAAAATTGCCAAAAAAATGATAACGCCGGCAATAATCAACAAGGTTACAATGGGATCCATATTCAATCTCCTTTCGTGTCGACCAGTAAATACCAATACAGGAACAATCTATATACAAGGCGGGCTAGCCGCCGCGCAGCCTCTACCGGAGGCCGGCCGTCAACGCGCAGATTAGGTAAATAACGCCTATAAAAAGCGGTACGCCGACAAGAAGCTGTATCCAGGAGCGCCTGCGCATGCGCGTATCCTGTTCCCCGGGCGTATTTTCCCCGGCATGGTTTTCCTCCGCTTCCCTTGAAGCGCAGACGGGGCAGCCGTCCTTTTTCATATAAACGGTGCCGCAGGCTTTACAGAACGCCATCGCCGATTTCCTCTACCATAATGCGGATGCCTTCAACGCCGATTATTCTTACGCGCCTGCCCCTTTGGATAAACTCCCCTGAGGAAACCACATCAAGCTTTGTACCGCCGAAATTGGCGTTGCCCGAAGGGCGCAGCGTGTTGAGGCACACGCCCTCGCGGCCGATTAAATCCCGCATGCCGTCCTCCGAAAGCGAGCTGGATTCGGCTTTAATGGCGTCGTTGAGCACAATAGGCGACTTGGCGAGCGCGCCCTTATTAAGCGATCGGAAGATGACAAATGCTGCAATGCTTAATAGAACGAGTATGATGGCCAAGGTAATCAGCGCGTTCGCGAGCGAATCCGCGCGCAGCACGATGGCCGCGATAAGCGCCGCTCCGCCCAGCGCGCCTGGTACGCCAAGGCCGGGTGTAAACATTTCAATAATCATGAGCACAAGGCCCACGACAAGGCATACGATGGCGGCTACGTTCCAGCCCAAAAAATAATCTGAAACCACCCCAATCGCTATTATGGATAACTCCATCGCTAAACCCTCCTGTCATCCGCAAAATATCACACATTTCCCGCTTAAGGCGAAAGACCTTAATACAGCTTAAATATATGCTCGTTAAACCAATCCGCAAATCCAAAATCCACAAATTTCGGTATTATGCCCCGCTCCATCAGCATAATTACGAGCAGGAAAAGCATAATTACGGCGAGAACGATAGAGATGATGAGCAGCACCCTGGCAAAAACCCTGCCGCTTTTCTTTACCGGCCTGGTTTCATCGGCGTTCTCGAACAACTCTAAATCCTCCGCAGCCCCGGCTTCGCCGTCTAACCCCGTCTCAGATTCAGCCCCGGTTCCGTTCAATCCAGATTCCTCCGCCCCGGTATCGCTCGCATTCAACTCCGGCTGCGCCTGCCCCTCAACCTCGCTCAATGCTTTCACAATGTCAGCCAGCTCATCACCGCCGTATTGCGTTTTCCCATCTTCCAAATAATTACGGCGAATTTTTAGCATGGCGTCCCTGGTCACCCGCGAGGCTTTATTTGCGTCGCCCCCGGCGGACGCCAGCGCCTCCTTACGGATTTCGCCGGCGTACCGGCGCAGAATCGCGTTTAGTTCAGTTTTTTTCTCTTCCATCCTGTACTCCAAACAAGTTTAATTGATAATGCCTGTTCATATTGAGTGTACTATAATCCCAAGCGCTTTTCAATTCATTTCCGCGCCTATGCCTTCATAAAATTGCGTATGGGATATCATATCAATTTAAAAAGGGCCGCGCTGCTCGCAATAATGGCAGCCCTCATCATTTTACTCATCCGAGGCTGTTATTACGCCTCCCGCACCGAGAGGGGAGCGTCCGTTCCGGAGCCGGAGCCCTCCCATCCCGCGCTCTTCATATCCGTTTATAACGATAAGGAGGACAAGGTGATCAAAACGGATTTGGAGGATTACCTTATCGGCGTAGTCGCTGCGGAGATGCCCGTATCCTTTGAACCCGAAGCGCTCAAGGCTCAGGCGGTCGCCGCGCGCACCTTTACGGTCAGGCGGGTTGCCAGCCTAGGCGGTTCGCCCTGCGGCAGACAGGGCGCGGATATCTGCACGGACAGCGCCTGCTGCCAGGCCTGGAGATCGCGAGAGGCGCTTGCGTCCAACTGGGGCGCAATGAACGAGGAATACCTTGATAAGGTAAGCGCCGCCGTGAACAACACCCGCGGCAAAATCATCACCTATGGCGGCGAGCCAATCGAGGCGCTTTACCATTCCACCTCAGGCGGGATGACTGAGGACAGCGCGCATGTATTCGCGCAGTCTCTGCCTTACCTGGTGGCGGTGGAGAGCCCGGGCGAGGAATCCGGTTCGCGCTTTGAAAGCACGGTAACGATCTCGCGCGGCGACTTCGTAAAAAAGATCAACCGCTCATGGTCCAAGGCGGGCCTTAAATCCTCGAGCCTGGAAAAGCAGGTGAAAATCGTATCCCGGTATGACAGCGGGCGTGTTGAGGCCATCAGGCTCGGGGGTGCGATGGCTACCGGTAAAGAGCTGAGGAAGGCGCTAGGCCTTGACAGCGCCAACTTCTCATTAAAATTCACCGAAAACTCGGTACTAATCACCACCAGAGGCTTTGGCCACGGCGTAGGCATGAGCCAGCTCGGGGCCAACGCCATGGCTAAGTCAGGCAGCGACTACCTCAAGATCCTCACCCATTACTATACGGGAACTGAGGTTGTATCCATAACATACCCGGCCGGCTAATCCCTGCGGCTCCCCCTGGCGATAACAAGCAGCCTCAAAAGCGATATGAGTGAGGCAAGAGCGGCGACCACATACGTCATAGAGGCGGCGCGCAGCACCTTTTTCGCCCCCTCCTCCTCCTCATGCGTCGAAAGATAGCCGCCGCCGGCCAGCATCGCGACGGCGCGCCTTGAGGCGTTAAATTCTACCGGCAGCGTAATTAGCTGAAAAATGAATACCGCCGCGAACAGGATAACGCCCACCATGGCCAGGTTCCCGAACCCCATGATAACGCCCAGAATAACCAGCCACGGCGCCATCTGCGACCCAAGGCTGGCCACGGGAAGTATGGCGTTGCGGATTCGGATGGGCAGATACCCCTCTTCATACTGCATGACATGGCCAATCTCATGGGCGGCCACCGCGAGCGCGGCGACGGAGCGTTCGCCGTAAACGGCGCGCGACAGACCGACGATGTTGGTTTTTGGATTAAAATGATCCGTAAGCGCGCCCTCGACCGGTTCAATTACGGCCGTGCTGTTGTTGGCTCGGAGCATCTCCCCAGCGGCCTGCTCCGCCGAGCTTCCCGACGAGGCCGGGATTTTTGAAAACTTTTTGAACGTGCTCTGTACCTTCGTCTGCGCTACTATTCCCAATGCGAACACGGCCAGCAGCGCCCACATCAGAATCATATAGTCCACGTTATAGCCGAAAAACATGAAGGGCATTACAACACTCTCCTCCGCGGTTAAATTTCAACAATGCTTCCGCAGCGCTTTAATTATAGCATGCTGAGGGAGCTAAAAAATATGTGTCACAATTCTTTTTCAAACATATGACCGCTTGCATACAATCTTCACCAATGATATGATGTTGTGACGAAATTGAAAGGCGTTCATCAATGAGGGCATTCGCGGTATTAGGGTTTAACGATAAGGCGTTTTATAAAAAGATGCTGGCTATCAGCGTCCCCATCATGCTGCAGCAGCTTATCAGCACCGCCATGTATATGGTGGATACGATGATGATAGGGGGGCTGGGCGATATTCAGCTTGCCGGCGTTGGCGCGGCCAACCAGATAGCGTTTCTTCTGGATGTGTGCATGTTCGGCGTCATGAGCGGCGGCAGCGTGTTTATGGCACAGTATTGGGGAAAGGGCGACCACGCGGGCATACGCCGGACGCTGGGCCTTTGCTTTATGCTCGGCGGCGGCGTGGCGGCGCTGTTCCTTTTAGCCGCGCTCTTTGCGGGCGGCCCGTTCGTAAGCCTTTTCAGCAATGACCCCGCCGTTATAGCCTCGGGGCTTGATTACCTTTCAATAGCCGCGTGGGGATATTTGTTTAAAGCGGTTATTTACCCTTACGGCACGGTGCATAAATCCTGCGGCAAGCCCCTTCTTCCCATGATAACGGGCGCGCTGGCCATACTGGTGAATATGGCGTTGAACTACTGCCTGATATACGGCAACCTTGGCTTTCCCGCCCTGGGCGTTAAAGGCGCGGCGATAGCAACCATAATCGGTTCGGCCATCGACGCTGTTGTGCTGGCTGCTTTGAGCAACCGCAAGGGGAGCGTGGCGCGCTCGCCGCTCAGGGAACTGCTCAGCCAGAACAAGCAGGCGTTCCTGCAGTTTATCGGCGTAAGCCTGCCCGTTTTTATCGACGACGCGGTCTGGGCGCTGGGTACTTCCGCAAGCAACCTGGTGTTCGGCCGGATGGGAACAGACGCGTTCGCGGCGATGATGATAGTCAACACCGTTGATAAGCTCACGTTCGTCATGCTTATCGGCATCGGTACCTCCTGCGGCGTAATGCTCGGCAATACGCTCGGGGAAGGCGCGGGCGATAAGGCCGTGGTATACGCTAAGCGCTATTTGTGGATGTCAGGCCTGGCGGCTGTTGTTTTGGGCTTGGCAACGGTTACGCTAGGCTCGCTTATCCCCGATCTATATAACGTTTCCGAATCGGTGCGCTCGCTCGCTTCCGATACCATCGTAGTGCTCGGCGCGGCCTTGCCGATTTACGCGCTCAACTTCACAACCATCGTAGGCGTGCTGCGAAGCGGCGGGGATACGCGCGCTGCCGCGATACTGGATCTGCTTCCGCTCTGGCTCATCGCGCTGCCCGTGGCGGCCGTTACAGGGCTGCTCTTAGGCTGGAGCCTCCCGCTGGTGTATCTCGCGTCCAACGTCCCCTCCGGCGTCGTGCGCCTGGTATTGTCCATGCGTCGCACCTCCTCGCGGAATTGGGTGCGAAACGTGGTGTAGCTTATTTGTTTTGCGTAGGTTTATAAGCAGGTTATCCAAAGCGTCCGTCACGCCATGAGGACGCTTTCTTTGATTGTATAAAAAGGGGTTGCGCCCCTGGTACCGCACCTTTCGCGTTCGGCCTGCCGCGAAATCCTGTTCGCACTGTTGGGAAACGGCATGGACTTGTATAAAACCTAAAAGCACAGCGGCATTGTTAAACGCCGCTTCTTAAAAACCAGGCCCCATTTAAGCCTTCTAAAATATTAGCTGGTATTTTATTTTCAGAAAAAGAAACGGCCCTATAAGGCCGTTTCTTTGATGCGCCGCAGGGGATGCGGCATATCGGGGATGGTTGGGGGTATGTCATCGCGCGTTGGGGAGCGCGCGTTATGACCTTTAACTCAGGGGACCCGGTTTAAGCCGTACGTTCTCCGAGCGCTATGCTCAGTTCAACCGTGTTATTGCCCCTCTGTACGGTTATTGTGACCACATCCCCAGCATTATATTCAGACAGCAGAGAAATAAATTGCGACGAACCCGTTACATCCGTTTCGTTGACTTTCAGGATCAAATCGTTGAGCTGCATGCCGCCCTTTGCCGCCGGGCCGCCATCTTCAATGCTCATCACCTGAACGCGCGTAGTATACTGCTGGCCGGATAAAAACGGGTTATTATAGTCGTTTTGATCCCCGTGGGCATACGTTACATCCTGAACGCTAACGCCCAGATACGGTCTGCCGCTCACATAGCCCTGGTCGATTAAATCCGCCACTACGGTTTTCGCAACGTCAATCGGGATGGCGAAACCCAGGCCCTCAACCTCAAAGCCCATGCTTTTCGCGTTCACAACGCCCACCAGGTTCCCGTTCATATCAAACAGCCCGCCGCCGGAGTTACCGGGGTTAATCGCCGCGTTCGTCTGCAGCAGCGTCATTTCCTGGCCTTCAACGGTTATGGTCCTGTCGAGCGCGCTGATGATGCCGTTGGTAACCGTGCTCATCAGTTGCCCCAACGGGTTTCCAATCGCGACTACCTCCTGCCCGACTCGAAGCGTCGAGGATTCCCCAATCGTCGCCGCGGGGAGGTTTTCCGCCTCAATCTTAATCACGGCCAAATCGCTCTGCGTATCAGTACCAATGAGTTTGGCGTCATGCTCGCTCCCATCCTGAAGGTGTACCTTAATGGAAGTTGCGCCGTTTACTACGTGATTGTTGGTAACGATGTAGCCGTCCGCTGTAACGATCACGCCGGATCCGCTGCCTGTCTTGGTTTCGCCTAGCATATCGGGCGCAGCCGCCACATTTATGCTTACAATGGAGGAGATGGCCTTGGCCACGGCCTCTTCCCGGTTCGTTACCGGCGCGCTCTGGCCTGTCGAGAGGTTCAATCCAGAGGACGGTTTGTTTGTGTCGGGGGGCTGCGCGCCGCCATCGCCTTCATTAGAGCCTTCGCCGCCGCCTTCATTCCCCTCAACCTGTCCGGGGGTTGTACTAGGCTGATCCGCCTGCATCAGGTGAACGACGCCGCCGCCCAAAACCCCGCCGAGTACCACCATTATCAGTAAACACGCTACAAACGTTGAGAAACGCACGGTGGATTTCCTTTTTTTTGCGCTTTTAGCCTCCTTAGCGTCCTTCGCGTTCTTCACAGGGATCGGGACGACTTCGTATGGCGCGCAATGCGCAGCAGCCCCTTCCTCTGCCCCTTGTTCGTTCTGCGCCGCGCTGTTTTCACTTTGACTGAAGCCATCAACAAGGCTACGATTAAAATCTAAATCGCCCTCTTCATTGTTATTATATTCCGGTAAGCTCCCGTCCTGCCGCGATTCTCCGCCCCGAGCTTCAGCTTCAGGTTCCGTATGCGCCGAGTTCACGGCGTCCCCCGCGCCCTCATCCTGTATATGAGCGGCGTTATTCTCTTCGCCGTGAGGATCATGCAAATACCATTTGTTATCCATTGCCTTAACTCCTTTCTTTCGTTGATTAGATGATATAACATAAGTTTGGCGCTAAAACATTTAAAATCCGCCAATTCTATGGATTAGTTTGTACGAAATATGGCATAGTATTTGACGTTTCGCGCGCGTTGGAGCTATAATGCTTTTGCGCAAAATAACCGTAAGGCGCAAATAACAATAGGATTGAGGAGAGCGTATGTCCGAAAATTGCAATCACAACTGCGATTCCTGCGGCGAGGCATGCCCATCGGCCCATGCAGCAAATTCATTGCTGGAGCCGCAAAACACTTATAGCAATATAAAAAAAGTAATCGGCGTCGTCAGCGGCAAAGGCGGGGTTGGAAAATCGCTCGTTACCGCGCTGCTCGCTCTGGAGGCCGCGCGCCGCGGCAAAATCGCGGCCGTGCTGGATGCGGATATAACCGGCCCGTCCATCCCGCATTTGTTCGGCATCAAAGAAAAGGCGTCCGGCACGGATGCGGGGATTATTCCGGTCTTGAGCGGCAAGGGCGTTAAAATCATGTCCGTAAACCTGCTTTTGGAGGATGAAAGCGCGCCCGTTGTATGGCGCGGCCCCGTAATAGCGGGTACGGTAAAGCAGTTTTGGAGCGGAGTCGCGTGGGGAGATGCGGATTACATGTTCATCGACATGCCGCCTGGAACCGGAGACGTTCCGCTTACGGTGTTCCAAAGCATTCCGATCGAGGGCGTAATTATCGTCGCCTCTCCTCAAAGCCTCGTATCCATGATTGTTGAAAAGGCCGCGCGCATGGCGGATATGATGCGGATCCCCATACTGGGGCTGGTAGAAAATATGAGCTATATTTCGTGCCCGGATTGTGGCAAAGAACTTCATCTCTACGGTAAAAGCGGCGTAGAGCGGCTGGCGGGAGAGCTAGGAGTCCCCCTTCTGTGCCGCTTGCCGCTTGATCCGGATATTCCGCAGGCCTGCGACGCGGGTGAAATTGAGCGAATTGATACTACGCCGGTAATGGCGGCCATGGATAGGATAGCATCGCTATAATACGGCAATCCCAAACTATTGCTGATATACGTTTTTTGCTGGCGCGCCCGAAAACGCGCCAGCCTTTGTTTAAAGCGCATACCTTCTCAAATGCTAACTGAATATCATCTCGGGGCGTCAAAAAGCGGCTGTTCCGCTTTTGAGGGTTTAATGAGGCGCTTCCCCTGCCGGCTTAGCCCTTGCAACGCTGCGCTTATCGCTAACGCGCGCATATGCCGCCGCCGGCGATTAAAGCCTTTAGGAGCCTCTTTACCCAAACAGACTCAAAGTGGTATTCAACCCATCCTAATCGCTTACTTCTCCGGCTTCATCCCCGCCGCCCGGTTCCTTTTCTTTAACGCCTGCTGATTGCGTCAACAAAGCGTCTAAGCCGCCCTCATCCAAAGAGCCGCTCAGTTCCTCGCCGCCGGCGGCGCTGGCCGCCGGGCCAAGCAGGATTACTTCGTGTTTTTGCGCGTCCGCCTCCAGAAGAGCTTCCGCCTCCTGCGCGCTATCGTGTTGTGATTCATCCGTTCCCTCACGCGCAGAATTCTCTTCGTGTTTTGCCAAACCCGCGTTGGGAGCCTGCCCGCCCTTAAAAGCGGGATACGCGAGCAGCGTAATCAGGGCCGGCGCAAACGCGGCGGCCGCCGGGTGCAGCGCATGAATAAGCCCCATATCCGTAATTACCGCTGCCGCAATGCCGGCCGCCGCGCCAAAAACCATAAACCCGTATCCTAGCCCCGCGGAGCCGGGTAACGCCCTCATGCCCGCGCAAAGTATTGGGGGCAGGGCCGCCGAGAGGGCGAATAATCCCAGCCAAGACGGGAAGGCGCCTTCGCCAAAACCCAAAAGCAGGCCGCCCGCGGCAATAAACACCGGGCAAGCCACGTTCCAGCTAAGCTTTCTCGCCATAACGCCTCCGAAAAAAGCGCCGGCGGCAAGCGGAACAACCTTGCCCATCAGGTTAAGGTGCGATAACTGGCCCATCGGCATAAACGCCCGCATCGTAAGGATGTAAGATATGATAGCTATCGATAAAAAACTAAGGAGCGACGACCACACCCCCGTCCGGCGCGGTTCCCACTTATGCGCCTGCACCTTATCGCCAACAGCAGCTCCCGGGCCCGTAATCCAGACGGAAACCATGCATACGAGCAAAAACAGCACCACAAGCGGCGGAGACACGCGTTGCGGAGAAAGCCCCACAGCCGCGCCCGCGCCCGCGCCGATAAGCCCCATGAACAGGAAAAAGCCCATAGAGCCCGTATGACCCGGACGGCTCCTAACTGCGCCTACGACGGCGCACGGCGCGAACAACGCCGCGCCTGCGCCCGCGAGCACGACCCCTACAACCGGCGCGCCAAAGAAAAGCGCGCCCCACGCGGTTAAAAACATACCCAAGAGCATCAGCGGCCTCAAATCGTTCAACCTGTCGGCTAGCGTGCCGAACGCCATGCGCTGGCCGAAGGAAAGGACGGCGAACAGCAGCAGGATTAAGCCGCTTTCACGGCTGTCCGCAGCGGCGGCGGCCAGGGTAAAATACGCAGCGAACATTACCGCTAAATTTGAGATAGCGTACATATACATTCGGAGGCCGGCGTTTTTCATGATACTCCTCCCATAAAAACGAAGTTATAGGTATTATAACACAGTTTGAATGTGAATAGAATTTGACATTATCATTAATTCAACAGCCGGGTATTGACCGCGCGCGGAAAGGAACATATAGTCGTATTATGAAAAATCTCGGATAGAAAGGAGTTATCCATGCCTTATATCATGCTTAACGAAGTCAAAAAGCAGTACAGGATGGGCGAGGTGACTATAAGCGCGCTGTCCGGCGTCAGCTTTAGTATCGAAAAAGGCGAGCTTTGCGTCGTGGTCGGGCCGTCGGGCGCCGGCAAAACGACGCTACTCAACATTCTGGGCGGCATGGATAGCTGCTCCTCCGGTGGAATCGTCGTGGACGGCGAGCATATTGAAAGCTATGACCGCAAACGCCTCACCGGTTACAGGCGCGATACCGTGGGCTTTGTATTCCAGTTCTATAATCTGGTGCAAAACCTTACAGCGCTGGAAAACGTTGAACTCGCGTCGCAGATCTGCCGCGCTCCCCTGCCCGCCGCCTCTGTGCTCGAGCAGGTCGGCCTAAGGGACAGGATCGGCAATTTCCCCGCGCAGCTTTCCGGCGGAGAGCAGCAGCGCGTGGCAATAGCGCGCGCGCTGGCAAAGAACCCCAAGCTTCTGCTCTGCGACGAACCGACGGGGGCGCTTGACTACCAAACCGGCAAGCAGGTTTTAAAGCTGCTTCAGGATTCGTGCCGGAACAGCTCCATGACCGTCATCATCATCACGCACAACTCCGCAATCGCGCCGATGGCGGACAGGGTGATACGTATGCGAAACGGCGCGGTAGCGGATATGAAAGTGAACCCGGCTCCCATTCCCGTTGAGCGGATTGAATGGTAACCCGGCTCGCGAACGGGGAAATAAAACATGAAGCAGCTCAATCATAATCTGGCCAGGGAGATCAAACGCAACCTCGCCCGGTTTTTATCCATCTTCGCCATTTCCGCGCTGGGCGTATCGTTCTTTGCCGGGATCCGGGCGGCCAGCCCGGATATGAAAGAGGCCGGGGACCGGTATTTCAACGCGTACTCGCTTGCGGACATTACGGTGATGAGCACTTCCGGCCTGACCGACGAGGATATCGAGGCCCTCAGGTCCTTGCCCGGCGTGGAGGCGGTAATGCCTGTCGTCGGCGCCGACGCTTCCATGGACGCAGGCGGCGAGGCGGAATTAAACGTGCATTTAATATCCATGCCCATCAAGCCGTCTCTTCCGCTTGGAGTAGGCGCGCAAATGCTGCCTACCTATAGCATTGACGGGGAGCCGGAGCGTTTTTTGAACATGCCTGAGGTAATTTCGGGCCGCCTGCCGCTTGACGATTATGAAGTCGCGCTGGATTCCCTCGTCGCCGATAAGGGCGTACAAATCGGGGACTGGATGGTTTTTGCCGGCGCGGGCGGCGAGGTGAGGCTGCGCGTGGTCGGCTTTATCGACAGCGTAAAATACGTTTCGCGCCTTGAGCGCGGCAACAGCACGGTCGGCAACGGATTGTCGGATGCGTTCGCCTACGCCTCCGGTAACGCCATAATCAAGCTCGGGAGCAAGCTCCCCATGATGGGCATGCTGAACAAGCGCTATACGCAGGCTGAAATACTTGTTGAGGGTGCAAGGGACGTTTCCTCCTTTTCAGAGAAATACGACGGCTTGGTGGATGCGGCTATTGAACGTATCGAAGAATACGGCCTTAGCGCTTCCGGGACATGGTACGTTTATGATCGTACCGGAAACGCGGGATATTCGGATTATAGCGAAAACACCGACCGCATCGCGGCTATTGGGGATGTTTTCCCGCTCATTTTCTTTGTAGTGGCCGCGCTTGTAACGCTTACCACCATGACCCGCATGGTTGAGGAAAAAAGAACGGAGATGGGCGCGCTCAAGGCGCTCGGTTTCAGCGGCGGCGTTATCTGTTTCCAATATGTCGCCTACGCCGCGCTAGCTTCCGTGACCGGCGGCATAATCGGGTGCGTGTTCGGTTTTAAGCTATTCCCAACGGTTATCGGCAGCGCCTACAATATATTGTACAGAATCCCCGGGTTTAAGGCCCCGTTCCGGTGGGATATCGCTGTCGCATCCATTATCGCTATTGTGGCCTGCACGGTACTCGCCACGCTTGCCGCCTCGCTGTCCACATTGCGCGAAAAACCCGCGGCGCTCCTGCGCCCAAAAGCGCCCAAGGCCGGCAAGCGCATTATTCTGGAGCGCGTTACGTGGCTTTGGAAGCGCCTTAGCTTTACCGCCAAGGTAACGGTACGCAACCTGATACGTTATAGGAAGCGGTTCTGGATGAGCGTTATCGGCATAGCCGGCAGCTGCTCGCTGCTGGTAACGGGCTTCGGCTTGAAGGATTCGATCTTCGGTATCGCCCCGGCCCAATTCGGGGAGATCTGGAATATGGACGTGCAGGGGTACGCGTACGACGCAATGCCCATGGAGGAGCTTAAGGGGATTGTGGAAACTCAGGCCCCATTGTTCGATTCCGTGCTGTACTGCTACGATAAGCCCATGACCGCCGCCGTTGGAGAAACAAACGTGAGCGACGTTCATTTGCTCGGCGTGGAAAGCTACGAGGCGATGAGCGGCAAAATCGAACTCATCGACGGCGGCGATCCGGTGCCGCTGACGGGTGAAGGGGTTGTGATAACGAGAAAGCTGGCCGAAATCCTCTCGCTCGGCGCCGGTTCGGAATTAACGCTTGTATCCGGCGGCGTTGAGTATCCTGTAATGGTTACGGGCGTGGCGGATAATTACGTACGGCATTATGTGTATATGACGCCGGATTACTATGAGCGTACGTTCGGTATGGCTATGCGCTACAACGGCTTCATGGCCTGCGCCCCCGGCGGTATTACGGACGAGCAGCTCGACGAGGCCGCACAGCGGCTGCTTTCAGATAAGCGCATGTATCACATCGCCTCCCTCAGCGGGATTTATGAGGATGTCGAAAACTCTTTGAGCGTTCTCGATTACGTGGTACTCGTGCTCATAGCGGGCTCGGCTATGCTTACCTTTGTAGTAATGCTCAACCTGACCAACATCAACATTACGGAGCGCAGACGCGAGCTGGCTACCCTTCGGGTGCTGGGCTTTTACGATAAGGAGACGTACGATTACGTGTTCCGGGAGAATATTGCCCTCGCGGTTATCGGGGCGGCGGCGGGCATGGTATTCGGCCGCTTTATGCATTCGTTCGTCATTAAAACATGCGAGGTTGATCTTGTAATGTTTATCCGGTCGGCCGAACCAATCAGCTTCGTTTACGCGTTTGCGCTTACGGTGGTGTTCTGCCTGATGGTCAACGCGGTTATGCGAAGGAAGATACGCGCCGTGGATATGGTTGAATCTCTCAAAAGCGCGGAATAGCGCAAGATTTTTGCGCGCGGCTAACGTCCGCGCGCTTGCCCGAATAAAGAACAGGAGTGAAAAAATGAAGATTAACGTACGATTGATTTGCCTGGCTATCGCGCTTATTATGCTTGCGGGCGTGCTGGCGGCGGTGATTTTTTCTATCGGCTCGCTCGCGGAGGGTGAAGGGTATCTGCGCCGCGAGGAAACCGTGTATGTCGAGCTAAATGAATACGGCTCTCCCAATTCAATGGTATCGAGCGTATATCTCTCGAACGGCGCGAAGCTCAGCCGCGTGACGGATCATACCTCCCTCACCGAAATACGAAACGTATTGGGAAGCTCGGCGCCCGAGATAAACGGGGAAGCCGTTACCTTTCAAGCCGACGGGGAGGACGTATGCTACCAGGGCGTTACGGATAAGGAGCTTCCGTTCTCGATTGAGATTACATACAAGCTCAACGGTAAGCCCGTTACCGCCTCCGAGCTTACCGGCGCGAGCGGGCGCGTTACGATCGGCATAAAAACGGGCAACCGCCTCAAAAGCGATGTGGAGGTAGACGGCGAAACGGTCGGCCTTTATACTCCCTTCACGATCGTATGCTTCGCTACCCTGAGCGAGGGGTTCTCCAATATCAGCTGCGAAAACGCCAAGCAGATGCAGCAGGCGGGCGAGGCGTCCGTTGTAGGCCTTATGTTCCCGGGTCTTGGCGAAAACCTGGGCGTTACGAAGCCGAGCCTTTTCAACGAGGAGATGACGATTGAGGCGGATGTGGACGGTTTTGAGATGAACGGCCTGATGTTCATAGCGTTAAACGGGATATTTGATGAGGAAGACGTGGGTAGCCTGGACAAGATACAGGAGCTTGCCCAAGGCGTGGAGCAGATGCGGGATGCGTCGAACAGCTTGATATACGGTGCTGGAACGCTTGAAAACGGCGCGCGGGAATACGCGGACGGGCTTGAAAAGTATATGGGCGGGCTTTCCGCCCTTGAAAAGGGCCTTAAGCAAAGCGCCGGGGGCGCGGCCGGTATAGCGGACGGTGTGGGCGAGGCGGCAGACGGGGCCGCAGCACTCGCTGAAGGGGCCGGTCGGCTGCGCGACGGTATCGGAGTTTTCAAGCAGTATACGGATGAAGTCGCCCCATACCTTGAGCCTGTAAGCGAGGAAGAGGCTTTACGCGCCGCCGAGCGCGTTGCGGATTCCGTGGAGCGCGCGCTCGGCGTAACGCTCACCCCGGAACAGCGCGAAAAGGTCGTAAAGTCGGCCGCGGAGTATATTTTAGAGATGAACGCAGCGATTGCGGACAGCCCGCTTGCGGAGCTTGCCGGCGGCGTGAATGAGCTGTACGATGGCGCGGGCGAGCTTTATTCCGGGATAGACGGCCTTCAAGACGGGCTGACGGAGCTTGAGGGCGGGGCGCGCGGCTTAAGCGGCGGGCTTGAGGGGCTTGCGAACGGCTACGATGCGCTTACGGATTCAGGGGAAGAATTGCAGGCGGGCATTGATGAGCTTTACAGCGCGATCGGCGCGCTTCGCAAGGGTCTTAAAAGGCTTGGAAGGGACGGTGTAACGCCTTTAGCTCAGATTGCGGCGGAGTTAAACGTTTCCCTCTCGCGCAAGGATGCGCTTATGGCGCTTTCTAAGGACTACCGCGCCTTTACGGGCAATGATGAGAGCGTAAACTCCGCCGTGCAGTTTGTGCTAAACACGCCGGACATATTCGTTCCAAAACCCCTTGACAAGGATGCTCCGTCCGCGCCGGGAACGACCGCGCCGACTGGCGCGCCGGAGCGGGAGCCCGCGGAGGAAGGCTTTTTCAACTCCATCGCGCGCTGGTTCAGCTCCATCGGCGAAACCATACGCCGCTGGTTCCAGTAGCGCGGGTAGGAGGCTTAACCCGCCGCGTATGCAGGCTGTGTAGAATGCGGCTGCGCCGGCGGCTCGGACAAGCGGGCGGGATTCGCGCCGCAAGGCTTTCCGCCCGCGAGCGAAACCCTTACCGCGCCTCTTAAATGCGTCACGATAGTTCAAGGCGCATTTGAAAAGTCCACAACGCGCCGTCTCAAGGCTAAAACGGCGCGTTGGTTTGTTTATAAAAAACAGTTATTCGCCCCCGGCCAGCTTAGCTGAAAAGTTCAGCGCATACCCGTCGGCGGAAATAATCAGCGTTCCATCCCGCCTCCCGTCACCATACTCTTTAATGCCGGAGACGGCCAGCCCCTTTACGCCATTGGCAAATACAACGTCATAAATCGTCGTATGTTCTTCCCCGTTAACTTTATTGCCGTATGTCCCATTAAAGCTTTCCCCGCTCGTAAGATTCCGTATCGTAAAGCCCGTTTTATCAAAACTGCATGTCATCTCCAAATGCTCGGCGTTCGGATAGGTATTGAGCAGTGTTGCGGAGCCAACTGCGCGCGTGCCTCCATCCCCGTCGCTTTGAATCATCGTCATTTTCCATTGCATCTCCTCAATGGGCAGCGAAGCGCTCATGCCGCAGCCGGCAAGCGTAACGCATATCATAATCGATATGACAAACGCCATCGTTTTTTTCATGGCTCGATCCCCTTTCTTATTCGGATTATAAAAGTACGGTAATTATAGCATGGCAGGCGCTTAAACTCCATTGTTTTTACCCCGCCCATTCACCTTAATTAATGCATACCGTTAAGATGGATATAGCCGGATTAAAAGCCAGGAGCGCGCTATTGTTAACACGCTCCGCTAAATCATGGTCTGTGTCTGTATATTCCCCAATCCGGCTGAGAGCCGGGGCCTTTGGTTACTTCTCACGCTTACGAAAATTCAGCGAACACCTTTTTAAATATTTCCACCGCCCTGTCCATCTGCTCCTTGGTATGCGTGGCCGTATAGCTGGTCCTCAAGAGGCATAGATCGGGCGGCACCGCTGGAGGAAGCACCGGGTTGATATACACGCCCTCCTCAAGCAGCCGTTTGGCGATGCTGAGCGTGCGCACAACGTCGTAGGTGTAGATGGGGATAATCGCCGTGCTGCCGTCCATTATGGGGATGCCCGCTTCCCGTAACCTGCCCCGCACATATCCCGCGATATCGATAAGCGCCTTCACGCGCTCCGGCTCGCTTTTGAGTATGCGCAGCGCCGTCAGCGCGGAGGCCGCGTTCGCGGGCGGAATGGACGCGCTGAAGATAAACGGGCGCGATTTATGGCGCGCGTAATGCACGACGTCTTCCCTTGCGACCATGCACCCGCCTAGGGAAGCGAGGGATTTTGAGAAGGTGGTCATAATCACATCCACCTCGTCCTCCAGATCGTAGTAGGAGGCCGTGCCGCGGCCGCAGTCGCCTATCATGCCTACGCCGTGCGCGTCGTCCACCATCAGGCGGGCGTTGTATTTCTTTTTAAGCCGCACAAGCTCGGGCAGGTTCGCGATATCGCCGGACATGGAGAACACGCCGTCCGTTATAATAAGCTTGGGCGAGTCAATGGGGATGCGCGCGAGCTTCTCCTCAAGCGCTTCCATATTATTATGCTCATACTTTAGTACCTGCTTTGCAAAGCACAGCCGGCACGCGTCCACGATGCTGGCGTGGTTTTCATTATCGTTTAGAATATAGGTATGGCGCGTGGACAGCGCGGATATAATCCCCAAATTGGTCTGAAACCCCGTTGAAAAGGTCATCGCCGCATCCTTATGGAAAAAATCCGCCAGCTCCTTCTCCAGCTCCTGGTGAAGCACCAGCGTTCCGTTGAGGAACCGAGAGCCTGAACATCCGGTCCCGTATTTATCCAGCGCCTCGTGCGCCGCTTGTATTGTGCGCGGGTCGCTGGTAAGGCCAAGATAATTGTTGGATCCGAGCATGATAATGCGCCTCGAATCCATCACAACCTCCGTATCCTGCGCCGTCTCCAGCGCATGGAAATAAGGGTATAGGCCCAGCTCCATCATTTCCTTCGCCTGCGTAAACGCCTGGTAAGAATCGAATAAGTCCAATGGCAAGCTCCTTTTCCTCAAAAGAGGCATAAAATATAGCTCATTATACTACATATTATTTAAAAAAACAAAGAAATCGCGTCCTTAATGCGTTGTAAGCGTGAACGGATACGTGATTGCGCATACGGCGCGTCAAAGAGGCTGAGCGCGCAGGGCAGAGTATAGATTGTAAGCCGTAATGTAACAAGAATAAGCCTCACAAACTTGAGCAAGACGAGGATATGATGATTTATTTTCAAATTGTATTTGATGCAATTAGACTTTATCTTATAGACGAGATGCAGATCACACTTTATATAGACGCGGCGTCTGAATATTTCTATAAAATACATGATTGGATTTCAGAAGTATATGAACTAAACCGACCGCTAAAATCAAAGACCTACCAGATAAATCGCGGGATAAAACAATTATACGAATTTGCCTCAAACGCCAGAGGAGAAAAACGCTGATTCAATACGGCGTAAGTATTGGGAATTAAGAATGCGCTTATGATAATTTGTTCATTGCATTCTTTTTGTCTCTTTCAGTTTCAATTCATCGCATTATATCGCCGCCGGGCAACGACGCAATATGCCGACACAGGCATTAAAGGCGTAACCACATTTTTTAACGCGGCCCGTCGCGCCGAATTTCATCCGGCGCGCATGCTGCGCCTGGCGCCCTATGAAGCTATACTCAAAAAACCGCTCCGCCGTCGACGGACAGCACCGCCCCGGTAATATAGCCGGCGCGTTCTGACGCGAGAAAAACAAACGCCTCCGCTACGTCCTCTGCCGTGCCAATGCGGCCGAGCGGTATAGCTCCCCTTAATCGCTCCACCACCACTTCGGGGAGCCCCCTGACCATATCCGTATCGATAACGCCCGGAGCTACCGCGTTGACCCGAACGCCGTACTTCCCAAGCTCGCGCGCGAGGGATTTAGTCAGGCCGTTAACCGCGGATTTGGACGCGGGATACGCGCACCCGCTTTCCTGCCCGTAAAGGCTTACAATAGAGCTGGTATTTAAAATAACTCCGCCGTTCCGCGCCGCCATCACTTCGGCGGCAGCCTTGCAGCCGTTGAATACCGCGACGATGTTGAGGTTTATCACCCTGTCAAAGGTTTTAGGATCAATCGCATCAAGCGGTTCGCCAAGCGAAATGCCCGCGTTGTTTATTATAACGTCAAGCCCGCCCCATCTTTTAACCGTTTCTTCTACCGTTTGCCTGACCTCGCTTAAATTTACGATATCCGGCCAAAATCCCGCTATGCGTCCTTTTTCCGCGCTCAGCCTGTTTAGCGCCTCCTCAACTGTTTCCCTTCGGGAGCCAAGCAGCGCAACGTTCGCCCCTTCCCTTAAAAATGCCCGCGCCGCCGCAAACCCGATTCCCCTTGTACCCCCTGTTATGATTGCCGTTTTTCCATTAAGCAGCATTTGACTTACCTCCGTTTGCGGTTAGTATGCGCGGATATTATCCAAAGCATCAGCCAATAACATGAAACGTCAACGCATATTATTGAGAGTCAATAAATATATATTGATTATCAATAACAAGCATGCTATAATACCCTTTGATCGGAGGTGTAAACCCTATGCGATTGAATACGATTCCCGCATTAATCACCAAATTCTTGCTATATTTGCTTCTGGCCGTAACCGTTACAGCCATTGTTGCCATGCCCTTTTGCTTGGAGAAATGGATAGCCCAATGGGACGAATTTAACGGCGCGGCTGGCTATACCGCGTTTTTATTCGCCTTCCTCGCGCTGACCGGCGCGTGCGCGGCCTGGATAATCATTGAACTGATAGGCGTTATGCGCACTTTGTCAAGCGAGCCGTTTATTTTGCGCAACGCACGGGCGCTAAGGCGAATGGGCATTGCCGGCGAAGCCGCCGCGCTGCTGTTTCTCATCAAATGCTTTGTGTTTATTACGCCCATGACGGTTGTGTGCTGCGGCGCGCTGATACTTGCCGGCCTTTTCGCGCTGGTGCTGTCCGGCGTGTTTGCGCAGGCGGTCCGATATAAGCAGGAAAACGACCTGACCATATGAGGTGAAAAATGATACGCGTTAATCTCGATGTTATGATGGCCAGGCGCAAAATCTCGTCCGGCGAGCTTGCGCGGTTGCTGGGCCTGACGCAGGCGAACCTATCGATATTGAAAACCAATAAGGGAAAGGCTATCCGCTTTACCACGCTCGACGCGATCTGCCGGGTTATGGAGTGCCAGCCCGGCGATATACTTGAGTATGTCCCCGATGAGAAAGGAGAAAATAATGGAGAACCTTAACGGCTACTACGAGGGCGGACAGCTTAAAAAGCCTGCGTATAATAACGCGCACCGGCGGATGCTTTTGGGCGCGCTGGCGATTGCCGTGATGGCGGTTTATCTGCTGTACGGCGGGTATTCCCCCCAATGGCCGGTAATCGGAGCGGTATACGCGGCGTTCTGGTGCGTATACGCAATCGTCTGCTATCTTACGATTTGGGATAAGCTCAGGCGGAACTGGGAGGCGTGGCTGATTATCGGCATAGCCGCCGTTTTGCTTATACGTTACCAAATTTACGCATCCGAGCCGCTTTTAATATTGAACCTGTTCATCGTTCCCCTTGTGCTGATGCTTCATGCGGTGGCGGGGGCCGCGCCAGTGGAATCCGGGAGGGAAGGCGGCTATGTAATATATTACCTCATGGGCTGGTTTGTTTATCCATTCAAAAACATACCTAGGTTCTTCGGAGCATTCGGCAGCCTTTTCAAAGCGGAAGGCGAGCGGGGCAAGCGCGGCCGCCGCGCATTGGCCGGAATTGCGATAGCCGTGCCGCTTCTAGCGGTCGTCCTTGTCCTATTGGCAAGCGCGGACGCGGTTATCGGGTTATATATGAATAGCTTATTTGAAAGGCTTTCCCTGCTTGCCATCCTCAGATATGCCGTAACCGCGCTAATAGCGGCCATGCTTTTCTATTCGTTTTTTTTCAGCCTGCGCGAATTGCCGCCCAAGCCTAACAAGGCCGCACGGGAACCCGCGCGCTTTGATCCCGTGCCGCTCGGCGTCGCCATCGGTATTTTATTGGCGGTTTATGCGCTTTTCACCGTTTTGCAGTTCACTTATTTAACCGGGTGGGCCGGACTTCCAGAGGGGCTGACCTATTCTCAGTACGCCGTATCGGGGTTCAGCGAGCTTTGCGCTGTGGCGGCAATCAATTTCACGCTGTTCGCGGCCGCGCTGTCGCGGGCCAAAAGCGCGCCCTGGCTCAAAGGGCTGCTTATCGGCCTGACGGCGGCAACCGGGGTTATCATCTATTCCGGCATATACAGGCTGTGCATGTATATCAGCGCGTATGGACTCACGTTCAGCCGCCTTGTGTCTATGTGGCTGATGATATTCATGGCAGCCGCGCTCGTATTATGCGCCGTCAGGCTGTTTTTTCCCAAGCTTAAGCTCGTGCGGCTGCTTGCTGCAATGTTCCTCATTTGGTACGCCGCGCTCAATCTTGTCAATGTGGACGCCGTAATCGCCCAAAGCGTTATTGAGCGAGCTATAGAAACGGGCGGCTTATCCGAGCAAGATACGTATTATATTGAGGGCCTTTCCCCCGATGCGGACGGGGTACGCGCCCGCTACGCCGAGCTGTTGAACGATCGCAAACCCTGACAGCTGCCGCTATTAACTGTTCACAAAGTTGCCTTACAGCCAAACGCCCCTAAACCATTAAGCCTGCGGACTCCGCTTTACCCGGGCTTCAAGGTGTTTCTTATGCCCGTGCCCATCTGAGCGCGGGCTGTGTTATAAGCGGAGCCTGAGCCGTTTTATCCTAACAATAAGCCTTACCGCTTTTATATTGCGCGTGTTTTATTTGCTGATACTTGTGTTGGTTAAGGCGCAATGTAAGGCCGTCGTATTTATGCCCCCTGACCGTTCTTAAGTGCGGCTTTCTTTTGAATTCCTCAAAGCCAAGCTTTTCCGCCAACCCGATCATGCGCGTATTCCCCGACCATGTTTGCGTGTATATATCGGTTTCCCCTATGCTGTAAAGATAATCAATAAACAAAAAAAGCGCGCTGTAAGCATAACCCTTGCCGCGCGCGCTGAGCGCGGGAATATCGATACCAATCGCGCACATATCGCCTTGGGGTGAAAAATTGCATTCGCCGTCTATTCTGTAAGAACCGCACCATCCGATGTATTCGTTCGTATCCTTCACACAAATTTGGAACCCGCTCCGCTTCTCATCGTCGGCCATCGACGCGAACTTATTCACCCATTCGTGCATATTTTGGATATATTCATTTAGTTCCGTATGCTTTTGCTCATCCGACACGTTTTCATATTCCCACGGGGCGTCCCAAAGCTGCCATTCCGTCTCGATCGTTTCCCAATAAACGCGTTTTTCTATATCACTTTGTATAAAATCACGCAAAATAACCCTGTCGTTGCTCAGCCGCATTATACTCACTCCTTTATTAGGCGTACCTTTTACATATTATTGAATTTTAACATAAAAACTATTATTATTCACCTGCTCAATCCAGAACGCGCGCCATAACGCGGGGGACGCTTGTGCAATGCATAAACCTTATTCTTTTATATCTCATGTACTTGATGTGGCTTCTTTATATATGCGGGACGGCGCTGGATTGCTTTGTCGCTTATTGAGGTATTTTGCAAGAATACCGTCCCGCACTTCGCCAACCCATACCTACTTTTCCGGCTAATACGATTGTCTGTTTTGCCAGATATGGGATATGGCTCTATCGCAATATTCATTTTTAACAGTCATTCCATTTTTTAGAGCAAACTCATGACATTCCAGAAGCTGTCCCTCTATAGATTCCCCACGCTGATTGTGGCTCGAATATAGAGCATAGATTACCGCTTTGGTAATATCACCTCCTACGCTCTTTTTCTTTTGGTAATTCAATGAGAATAACCTTATCACACTGCAGGAGTTTCCGTATCCCCTATAATTCCTCTCTGTTTCCTTGGTTTTCAAAGTTATATACCATACTCATAAATTGGTGTTTGGCTCTACGAGACAAGCCGCGATAGACCTTGAGTATGTCTTGTTCGTCCTCGTTCTGTGGTTCAGCCAACGGAGCGAGGTCTTCTTTGTCTGCGAAGAAATCCATAATGGAACAGTTCAACTCTTTGGCAAACGCAAGCATTTCACGTTCCTTTGGGAGAGAGCCTTTGTTGATGGCGGTTGCGAATGAGGATGACCCCTTGATCTTCCGCACCAAGGCGGTTAGATTTGTCCCTCTCTCAAGGCAAATTCGATTAATGTTCTCGGCAAAAGTCATGTCAATTCTTCCTTTGTAATTTCTAATTCGTATATTTTAAATTTATCTATTGACGCTTCGCATTATCCTAATTATACTAAGGACAAGAAGTTCGGGTTTGCGTATTGTCAATTAGAAAGCGACCCCTCAGAATTGGCAGTTCCGAGGATGTTACCCCTAATAAGAATAATAACAACAATTCGTCATTTTGTCAAGTAGATTCCGACTCTGAGAATCAAGAAAGTAGGAAAGACCTAAGAATCAGAGCCAAGCGCGAATGAAGAATCTCGACATCAAACAGGTGGATATGATTCTTGAACTGCAAAAGCGAGGTAGTGTGGTTCAGCCGCCCGAACTGTCGCAGATTCTTCAAGGTGTCTACACCTACCCCAAGGCAAAAAAAGTGCTCGATGAATGTGAAAAGATTCTCAGTGAAGCGGACGGTAAACAGTTTAAGGGAACCGTTAAAAGATGAGGTTGAGCGGTCGATGATGCGCGTCGTGAACAGGATGCTAAAGAATAAAGAATTAGGAGGAAAATGAGATGGAAAATATACTGAACTGGATAAAGGGCTCGGCTGCGACAATAGGCGACATAGCGGCGTATATTTGGGGCGGATGGGATTCGTTAATTATTGTGCTTGTGGCGATGGTAGGCATCGACTACATCACGGAGGTAATTAACGCCGGACTTCAACATGGGCTGTCAAGCCAAGTGGGCTTAAAGGGCTTGCTGAAAAAAATCGTTATCTTTATGATTGTAGCGGTCGGGACTTTGATAGACCGCATTATCCCGGCAACAAATGCGGCGGTACGCATGGCGGTATGCATGTACTATATTGCGAACGAGGGGCTGAGCATTTTGAAAAATGCGGCGGAGATGGGCTTACCACTGCCCAGCGCGCTTAAAAGGGTGCTCGGGCAGATAAGGCGTGAGGATGAAAGCGCAGCGGCTGATGCTGAGTAAAACTCCGCCTTATATGCGTGTATATAGAGAAAATTAGAGGAAGCAATCTCTTACATTACTTCCTCTATTCGCATAACAAATCCAAAACAATGTTTTACGAAAAACAAAGTGTTCGGGTTTGCATCTTTTGGCTAAGTAACTATCTTTTGATAAAATGCACACCCCTGAACCATCAAGGGGTATGCACTCATTATAATCGTTAAAAGATTGTGGGACAATCGTTAAATGTTTGTATTCGTCTTTTGCGCCTCCGGTACTTATACGCAGACAACTAAAACCGCTCGACAAATTCTTTAGGTTAGAATCGATGATGGGGTAAACGAAAAAGCAGTTTTGCATTCCAGTGAACTGCATCTTCGTTTACACCACCATCGATTTGGCCTAATTGAACAAAGTCAGCGTCCGGGTAGCCAATACTTATGGATTTTCAATCTTTTGCTCTTACCACTGATTATACAAGTTTTTTCCAGCAGAAGCTATCAAAATCAAGTGATTTCAGATAAATGGGTATAGCAACAAAACCTCAAGCCTTGAGGTTCTGGAAAATATATAAGGATGAACATTTTAACATCTTTGCGGTATCTGAAGCTGCGGTTTCCCAAGATGGCCACCGCAGACTTTACACACACAGACTTTTATTCCATAAAGCTGCTCCAGTATTTCAGGCATTTCCTTATCACGCAGCTCTGACAGATATTTTTTACAGCCAAGCAGATTCCGACATAAAGTCAGTTTCTTATTTTTGCTGCGGGAGCAAAGAAGTCCATAATGCCGAATCCTCACAAAGCGCTTTGGTGGTACATGCATCAGGAAACGCCGGATAAATTCAACCCCTGAAAGTGCCAGTTCCTTCCATCGTCCCTTGTTCCGGTAATCTTTCACGGAAAAAGTAACTGTTTCATCATCCATAGAAATAATACGGTGGTTGCTGATGGCAATCCTATGGGTGTATTTCCCCAGGTAATCAATCACAGATTGTGCCCCGTTAAAAGTTTTTTTACAATGCGGAATCCATTCTGTATCACAACAGGCATCAAGCAGCTCCTTGAAAGTATAATGATTACGGTATTTTTCAGCAGTCCCATAAAAGCTAAGCTTCCCAGATTCCCATAGACGTTTCAATTCGTCCATGTATTTCCCGCGGAATACTCTGGAGATAGCCTTAACAGGCAGAAAAAATTCAGTGCCATTATCTTTCCATTTGTTTTTAGGGGTCAGTCCCCCGCCAAGCAGTACCGCATGGATATGCGGATGGTAATTCATTTCCAAACCCCATGTATGGAGAATGCAGATATATCCAACAGTTGCTCCAAGATGCCTTGGATCGGCAGTCAGTTCACTGATGGTCGCAGAAGCGGCATGATACAGGGTGTCATACAAAATCTTCTGATTGCTGTAAATGACGGGATTGAGGATATCAGGTACTGTAAATACCAGATGAAAGTAAGGGGCATCCAGGACATCTTCCCTGCGGGCATCCATCCACATTTCTTTTGGAACAGCCTGACACATGGGACAACAACGGTTCCGGCAGGAATTATAATGAATCTGGGTTGCGCCACAGTCCTCACATACACTGACATTCGCTCCATAAGCACCTGTTTTACAATTCATGATATTCCGGGCGGTTTTAGCCTGCTCCGGAGAAGGGGTATATCTGTCAAGGTATGCAGGATAAAACTGGAGGAAGATGTCTTGTACAGTAACAGCAAGCTGTTCATTCATGGGAAACACCTTCTTCCCGGTCAAACGGACTTTGTATCCCCATCAGGGATTTGTTGCTGACATGAAGATAAACCTCTGTGGATTTCGGATCGCGATGTCCAAGCAACGCCTGGATAAGCTGTCGTTGTACCCCCTGTTCCATGGGTAGCGAAACTGTGCCTCAGACTGTGCGGTGTTGCTTTTACAGGAAGTTCGGCATCGCAGACAGCGCGGCGCATCACCTGCTCCAGTGTGCTAACTGTCAGATAACTGCCAGTGAATTTATTAGGAAACAGGATTCCACGGGGCCTGCCTTTTGCAAACCAGTATTGTGTAAGGATATCCAGACACCGTCTGGAAAGGATCGTATATCTGTCCATCCGGTTCTTTGTATCCCGGATATGAATCTGCATATTTGTGCGTGAAATATCATAATAATGCAGATGGATCACTTCGGAAACGCGCATTCCGGAAGAATACATCGCTGCAAACATGGCTTTATATTTTATATCATCAACAGAGTCCAACAGACGACCGATTTCATCGGCAGTCAGAACAGTTGGAAGCTTGTGTTCCAGAATCATTCGTGGAACAGTAACGTCGTCCCAAAGGATGTGCAGGACATTTCGATAGAAAAAGCGGATGGCGGAATTATAAAGATTCAGAGTGGTGGCTTTGAGTCCCTCATCCTTTTTGGCAAGAAGAAAAGCCCTGACATCCTGACAGGTAAGTTCCTCGGGATTCTTATTCAGATAGTTCAGGAAATAAGAAACATAGTTTTTATAGCAGGTGATGGAACGTTCTTTGAGGTTGCGGATTTTTCCAGCTTCCTCAAGCTGTTCTAAATAGTTTTCGTACATAATAAAATCCTCCATGTAAAGTCAGTAGTTATCGGGCAACACTGCTATACATGGAGGGGCATGTGAGTCATAAAACCGCTTGCTAATCAAGCGAAAGGGTGATATTCTTTTCATAGGCAGTGGAAAGGTCGATCCTGTTTGATTGTTTTGTGGTGGTGACTTAACAATACTACTATTAGGACTTGCTTTCCACTGTTTTTTGTTATAGGGAATAAAATCGCTGTGCCACAGCCTGGGCAGGCCATCGCGCAGCGATTTTGTTCAACTGGAATTTGTTGAGCTAATGCAATAAATTCTATTTATCATGCAAACTCAGCTATCACTATCTCGTTTCCATCAATATCGTTTAAGCGAAGCTCGTAAGTTCCCCAATCATATCGAACAGGGTCAGCCAGTGAAAGCCCTTTTTCCTTTAACCATTCCACTGTTAAATCCAGATTATCTGTTTGAAATACAAAGGATTGATATCCAGTCGGCTGTGCATCAAATACTTTACAATCCCATATACAAATGGTGGGAGCATTTGCAATAAAGCCAAAATAAACCCCATTTGAGTCGTCAACATCTGTTTTAATAAAAGGTATTTCTAATATGTTCCTATAAAACGCTATAAGTTCTTTCGCTTGCTTGGAAAAAATATTTGTGCAGCAGTATCCTGTTATCATTTTCTCATCTCCTGATAATCATTTTTTTCTAATCACAAAGTATAAATAATGGTCTCTTTTTCAAAACGAAAAACATAACGCCGCTGATGACAGCAATAACTGCTATGACAATTACTATCAAATAAATATCCGGCATTTTATTACCTCCCGAAAATGCTACTTCGACTTCCTCTGTGGCTCTTGACGAACCGTGGCGACTGAACGAATATACCGCCACTGCCACGGTACGGGTCTATAAAGACGCCGTCTTTGATACAATGCCTATGTGTGAACCTTGCACCCTTTCGGCGGCGCACAAGAGCAGAAAGCCCTTGATACAAGGCTTTTTTCGGCGTGGGCATTGCCCACGAATAATCAAATTCTTCTCGTCTTAGTGCCGTCTGCACCACGGCTCACCTCCAATCGTGTGGTCTGCTTCTGATGCTTGCACCCTTTTGATTTTCACACCCAAGGAAACGTCAAAAGGTTTCAAAATGGGATTTGTTTCCATATCGTTCCTCATATAGCGATTCGGGTTTTGCCGCCGCACTCACTGCAATATCCATCGTGAAGTGAGAACGCTCCACCGCAATCGCCGCACGTCCATTTCAATCGGTCTTGCTCCAAGAACACGGCTATGCCTTTCCCTTTTGCTTCGTTGCTATTTTCAATTAGGCTTGTATTGTATCGATTGTTGTAGCTCTTTTCCAAGTGGTTTGCCTAAGTCGCTGTTCAAACAGCCCTCACAGGCTTTTGCGGATTTTCTTACCCCAACGTGCTTATAGCAAACGGCGCAGTTCATTCCGCATGGTGCAAGCATTAAGTCGTTTATTCTATCCGGCATCTTCATTATGCTTATGTTTTCTCCTTCCAATCCCACCAGTTCTGCTTATCCGGCGGTAATGCGCCATCGTTGTCGGCGTAGCACACCGCCAAGCGATAGCAGTACAAAGCGCAACGGTCGACGTTACAGCCTTGCGTAGCGCAATCTTTCATATAGACCAGTTCAGGGTCTTCTCCTTTAAGTGAAGCTATTGTCGGATATCCGGCATTCCTCAAATGCTCCGCCATATTAGCCCCTATGCCGGGTATTTTAGTGAGTTCGGATTTCATACGCCCTCCATCTCTTTATCAATAAGAGCCAATGCAATCCGTAGAGCGCTCACCCGCCTGTCATTCAGGGTTTTCTGGGATGATTGCAATTTGCCACCATCCTGTATCTTCTCACATTTTCGAAGTGTGGACGCAAGCGAGTTTTTTGCTTCTTCCAGTTCCTGTTTCGTGTATTGGCTCATACGTCGCTCCTCACATACTTTTGGTTGCGGCTGTTCGGCTTATCGGGAATGGTCATCCTCAATTGCCCTGACTCGAGTAGTGGTTTCAATACTTTTTTGCGAAAGTATTCTCTGGTTGCCACGCCGTAGTGCTGTTGCATTTCCTCGCGAGTCCTCGGAACCGAACAAAAATCAAGAAGCGATGTCAGCCGTTCGTCTTGTTCGACTTGCGTACTGACTTGCGTACTTGCGTCTTGCAAGTCAGTACGCAAGTCGTAATTCATATTTTTCAAAATAACGTGAAACTCGGACTGGTTGGACACGAACGTCGGAGCCATCTCATCCGTGTAGCCGTATAGGTTTGCCGTCTCATCCTTTATCTTCTTGAGACCGCTGCCGCGACGCTCCACAAAGTCAAGACGATGGAATATCTCCGCGATAATCGGGTTTCGGCGTGTAGACGGCACTTTGTCGATGTCGCGGTTTTGGATAAGAGTACCATCCGGCATACCTCCCGGCGAGTATATTTCAAGCCTGTCATCGTACATATCCACATGAACTTCACTGCCGATGACGGTATAATCGCGGTGCATCAGGGCGTTTGCGAGGGCTTCGAAAACAGCCCTGTCCGCATAGTCGGGCTTGTTTACCCTGTGATCGGACATCTTTTTCCAACGCACCTTCGAGTTCATTTTAATGAACTCATGCGCACTCATAAGCTGCGAAATCAGGTCGCCCTCGAACTCCTTGTCGTCTACGGCATCGTCCACGCCGCCGCTCTTGTCGAATCCGTCCCAATGGGTACAGAATACGCGTGACTGCAACAGCGGGCATTCATCTGAAAACATCACGCCGGCATACGTCAACTCGCCGTCGGACTTGCATATCCCGAACGACACATAGTCTTTCTCTGTAAGTGTGAGTTTCGCGATTCGCTTGAACGTGGCGTTGAAAAACGTAAAAGTCAAATCCTTCACGCTGTATCCCGACGGCAGAGAGTCGAAGGAAATGTTCCTTCCGCTACGGACGAGTTCGTTCAGCCTTTGCGGCGACGCCGGATTGCTCTCGTTGCCCACACGCACATAGGCTATCGTATTGCCGTCACCCACGTAGTAGTACGGCGTTAGTTCGCCGTGTGGCACGGAGAGAACGCGTACAACCTTGTCCTCTACGTTATGCGCTTCAAGTTTGAACTCGGGTAGCGGGGAGATTCGCTCCTTTATCAACTTGCTGATGTTGTCCGACGTGGCTTTCACGTCGGCAAGACCTATCGCATTGCCGTCATCGTCCACCCCGAAAAAGAACCGCCCGCCCAGACCGTTTGCAAACGCGCTCACGGTCTTGAGCCAGCTCTTGGGTTTCTTTATCTCAAGTTCTGATTTGAACTCGTATTCTGTGGCTTCCGCTATAAGAAGCTCGTTGATAGTTTTCAATACTGCTGCACCTCGCTTGCTTCACTGTTTTCTATATCCTTCAGCGTTTTACCGTCTGCGGTTTTCCACTCAACATTCCCGTTGGTCGGTGCGCCAAGCACGAATGCCGATGCTCCCGACGGGGTTTTGAATAGAATATCCCTTTGCAGGACGTACTCGCTGTCTATATTCTCTTGATTATCCTCCCTGACCGCTTTTGCGTAGTCAGGGCAACTGGGTACAATCTTGTCTCGGATTTTGCTTCCCGATAGAACTACTATACCCTCACTGGTCAATCGGCTATTTGCGTCCGCACCGCTTCGTTTGATGAAGAATAACTGTGCCTCGGCATCATCCTCGCCGTGAGCGGACGGTTTCGGAGCTTGCAGCAGCGGCTCGAAAACCTTATGTCCAAGCGTACCCATCACGATTTTGGAGTAGTCAATGAACTCCTCCAGTTCGCTTTCTTTCTCCTCGGTAATGTTGCCGGGCGACGGGTGGTTGCCATTCTTGACGACATAACGCTTTGCCGCCGTAGCCATATTGGTGAAACGGTTCTCAAGGTAGCTTATCTCCGTGGGTCCGAATGAATTGTTGGACGTGGTGAAGACAACCGCCTCCGTCCAGTAATCTTTCTCGGGATTGCGCTTATGTTCCTGCAAGCGGTAAAGGATCCCCTCACCGTTTTTGCGGACGCCCGCCTGTCCGATATAGACGACACTCTCGCCCGTATCATCTGACGTGCCAAACAGGAAGTAGACACCGCTTTGCGAGAGGTCGTCGCGCCCCTTGCATTTCTCCAGTTCGGTGCGCGGTATTTTATAGGCAACTCCCGTCCAGTTGGCAAGGGTACATTTTATGCGACCGTTCGGGTCACCATCCATCAAGAATAGGTTTATGCTTTTGCCTCTTGTTGACATCTATGCTACCTCCATATTATTCATCATCTTTTGACTGCACACCAATTGGTTCCGCACCCAAGTTTGCAAGGACTTCATTTTTCTCGAACAACGGGCAATCCCTGAAATTCTCTATTACGAACTTGTAAGCGAGACACTGCGGGTTATCGTTAAGCGTAAGGTTTGCCAATGATAATAGTTTTTGCGATTCTTCTAAATCCAAATCAAGCCCAAAACATAGTGCTACGCCAACACGAAGAGTAACCGTTGTCTTTTTCAGTTTTATGCGGCTGAGAGTGGCGTCGTCGAGTCCGGAACGGTCTTTTAGGTGGCTATTCCTCATTCCCTTTGCCGCTTTTATTTGTTCGACCCTCTCCCAGAAGTCTGTAATAGGATTTGTTGCCTTTCGAACTGCCGCATATTTCCCAAAATCCTCTTTAACAACAGAGAGTGCCTTAGCAACATCAAAAGTCTTGTCATTAAGAACGTTGGTTGTATATCTTGGTAGTTTCTTGTAATTGGTTTCTATCCTTTGCAGAAACTGATACTGTGTAACAGTCTTGAGCATTATCTCGCCCGAATGCATGAGTTCATCTGCAGCGAGATTGAATGACGGAGACAATGCATACTCAAAAACCAAAGTGCATTCATCTTGATGGCCGATTGCAAAGTCCGTCAGCTTGAATGTACCTTTATCATCTTGATATACATATTTGGGGTCATTGATAACAAAGGCATTTTCTGCGAAGCGAAATCTGCCGCTCCCAAGAATTTCTCTGAATGCAGCGTTACGACCAAACTCGAAGAATGCGTGTTTGAGTGAAATGTGCCGCGTCAAATGATGGTTGCTTGTCGGTACTGTAAGTGGACTCTCTGCGAAATCAAAAACCGCCGTATTGTCGTTGCCAAAATTATATATTTCAGATGCATCCTCACGATTCAAGAAGCCCAAGTCAATCATTCGGTATTTTGCTGATTGCTTTGATACACAAAAGAACGAAGCCAACTCATCAACTACGGCTGTCAGTATTGCTGTACGCTTTGGTGAGTCCGCATCATAACTATAAGCAACCAGAAGCTCACGTATTTTCTTTTTGGCGGCTTCCTTGGGCATAAGTATGCGTGGTGCTATCGCCCGAGCCTGCTTTTCCATCCGCTCTTCATCGCGCGTGGACGCATCGCTATCGGAAATGCGAACAGGGCAACGGAAAGCTATGTCTGAGTTGACGGTCTGCTTTTTCAATTTATCAAAGTAATACCTGTGTATGTGCCAATGGACGCACTCGTGTGCCATTGTGTTGTTTTCGCGTCCTTCGTGATTTATGGTACAGTCAATAAGAACTGTCCCACGTTCGACAGCAAAAGCAAAACTGTCTTTAGCGCCGGGGTCATATACCTCGACATCACCGTCGGCAAACGCAATCGTACCAAGGACATCACAGTTCTTCGATAGTTGCTGTGTAGTGTATACCGTCAGATTCATGCGCTTTCTTGCTATTTCAAAAATAGGGACAGGCATAGGCGTAATAAGGCACTCCTCAAACCCATAATGCTTGAGGAAGTCTGCAGCTACTTCGTCATATGTGTCCCTGTTTACGTTTTCAGGTACAAGTGTAGTTTTGTTGTATACGTACTCCATCCGCCCATTCTCCTTGGCAGCTTATTTCTCAACGAGAGATAGGGCGGCTCGTGGCAGCCCGTAAGTTGTCGTGTTCCTTTATCAATTGCTCTCTCTCAGAACCCTATATATCTCCTCCGCAAAAATGTTAGTGATTTTATCCCGTAACTCTTCATTACCCAAGAGTAGCGTGTAAAAGTCCACATTGTCGTCGTATCCCTTTACAAGGGCATCGGAAACGCTGTCCTTGTAAGTGAATTTGAAGTCCGAGAAAGGATTATTCTTTGCGCTCGCTTTAAGGCGAGGGTCTTTCAGCAATAGCTCTCTTATCTGGAGAGCTGCTTTTGTTCTTACATCAGGGTCACCCCTGCTTCCGTATACCGTGTTCAGTTCTTCGATTATTACCGAAAGCATTTTGAGTTGCTCCGCTTCGGGTGTGGCTGGCTTCGGAGTATTAATCTTTAGCTCAGGCTTGGATTTAATTTCGGGCTTAGTGATTTCTGCGATTTTCTTCTGTTCGAAATCGCTTACCGTAATTTTATCGGCGATATCAAAATCATTGCCGCCCTTAATATCCAGTTCTTTCACCAAGTACGAAAGGTAATTGTATCGTTTGTGCAAGTCCACATCTTCATAGCACGTTGCCTGAATGAGGAAGCAATACACCTTTAGAAAGCGTCGGATAGTCGTTCTAATAGCGAACTGCTCCTCAGATGGCTTCTTGTAAACCTCGCGGGCGGAGTTGTCAAGTAATGCCCACATACGCTGTTTCTGCTTTGATGTGCGTTTAGGCAAATACAAAAGGTCGTTGAACTCCGCAATGTCGTTCTCAGTCAAGATGTCGTAGAACTCGATTTCTTCTTCCAACTTGCGAATATCGGAAGGGGAAATGGTCTCAAACAACTCCGTTTCCTCGTAAAACGGCGCAAACGCCTTGAGAATATCATCCGCTTTGTTCTTGAAATCAAGGATAAATGTACGCTTGTCATATGGCGGGAATATCCTGTTCAAACGAGAAAGCGTCTGAACCGCCGAAACGCCTCTGAGTTTCTTGTCTACATACATTGCCACCAGTTTTGGCTGGTCGAAGCCTGTCTGGTACTTGTTAGCGACTATAAGCACCTGATAGATGCTTTTATCGAACTCGTCACGCAAGCTTTCCTCGCTGAATCCATTCACGCCCGGTTCGGTATATTCATCGCCATTAAGTTTGACCTTGCCCGAGAATGCTATGAGGGCGTGGATATTGGTATACTTATGTGCCTCGATATACTTCTCAAACTCATTCTTGTACTTTACGGCAGCGGGTCGTGAAGATGTCACTACCATTGCCTTTGCCCTGCTATCAAGCATATTGGCGATATTGTGCCTGAAATGCTCGATGATAATTTCAACCTTCTGTGATATGTTCGTATCATGTAGGTCGATAAAACGAGCGATTTTACGCTTGGCGGTAATCGACTTCAGTTCGGGGTCGTCCTCAATTGCCTTATTGATTTTGAAATAGGTCTGCCACGTCACGTAGTTGTCCAACACATTGAGAATATACCCCTCTTCAATAGCCTGTCGCATTGAATAGAGGTCAAAGGCAGTCTTCTTACCCTCGTCATTCAGCGTACCGAAAAGCTGAATCGTGCCGGGTTTAGGAGTGGCTGTAAAGGCAATCATCGACACATTTGGCTGCTTGCCTGATTTCGCCCGCTCAACCTTGATTTTTTCGTCTGTGGTGAGTTCTTCGCCCTCTTCTTCGGCTTCTTCTGCATCGACATCAACATCAGCGACTTTGCCGCCCGCCAAAACCGTAGTGACGGCTCTCATAAGATCGCCCTCAGTAGAGGAATGTGCCTCATCAATCAGCACAGCAAAAGTTTTATCCTTCAATGAGCCGAGCAGATTGTTCTCAAGGATGTAGTAGAACTTGTGGACGGTCGTAACTATAATCTTGATGTTCCCGCGCAAGGCAGTCGCAAGGTCGCTCGAATTGCACTTCTCGTCCATGACCTTAAGCAGACCGCTCTTGTGGTCAATGCCCTTGATGGCTTCCTGTAACTGCTGGTCAACGATAATACGGTCAGTGATGACAATTATGTTACTAAATATATTGTTATCCTCATCATCGTGCAACGAAGCGAGTATATGAGCAAGCCACGCAATAGTATTTGTCTTGCCGCTTCCCGCCGAATGCTCTATCAGATAGTTGGAACTTGTGCGATTTTTCTTTATATCTGCCGTAAGGTTCTCGACTGCCCGTAACTGATGATAGCGCGGAAAGATAAGAGTTTCTTTTGTTGTCACCTTGCCCGTATCTGCGTTCTTACTCTTCTTCTTTTCAATAAAGATGAAACGTTCGATAAGCAGAATAATCTTGTCCTTAGTCCATATGTTTTCCCACATATAGGAGACGTTAATGCCGTTCTCATTGTGCGGGTTTCCCTTGCCGATAGAGTATGGCTTATCGGCGGACTTCTGAACACCCTTGTTAAATGGCATGAAAAATGAGTTCGCTCCTCGCAAGGCGGTACAGAAGTATACCTCATTCAAATCCATCGCAAATACCGCGAACACACCGCTCTTGAACTTGAAGAGGCGAGTATTGGGGTCACGTTCGCGTTTATACTGGGTGATGGCGTTCTCGTAGTTCTGCCCGGACGTATTGCACTTGAGTTCCACCGCAAAGATGGCAAGCCCATTCAGGAACAGCACAAGGTCGATTCGCTCGCCGTCTTTGTGATAGACCTCCTCCATGACAGAGAGTATATTTTGCCTGTAGAGCCTGTTTTGGTTCTCATTGAACGTTGTCGCGGGGCGACGGTACATCAAGTCGAATTTGATGCCGTTACCTAAGTCGATACCACGCTTGAAAACGTCAATAAGCGAACGGCTCGAATGGTTAATCTCGTTGTTCAGGAAGTTTACAAGCCTCTTTTCGGCTTTGTCGGAGTATTGCTTTTGCAGCTTCTCGACCATATCAGGTTGTGTATCCCAGAGGAACTTTAACAGCATCCCGATATCCATAGCGTATTCCGCGCTATAGTCGGTCTGGGCGTTGCGGATAGTGTAACCATTGCGGTCACGCAACTCCTCCAGTATCAGCTTTTGGTAGTCCTCTTTTTCCTTTAGCTGATTCGCAAAAATAGGCATTGTGCTTTTCCTCCTCGTTTTTCTATGTTAAAAGGCAACACGTTTCTTGCCCGTAACGTATTCATATATCAGCGACTTCTTGTACTGTCGCATGGTTTCAGCCGCACGTTGTTTCTCGGCGATGATGGCATCGACTTCGGCGCATTTTGTGTTAAGAAACTGGCCTATCTGACACTGCTCACTTTCAGGTGGAGTAATCAGTAAGACGTTATTCAGTTTCTCCTGTGATAGTTTCGGCTGAGCGGATCCTGTAATAAAATCCTTATAATCAATAATTTCCATAAGGTGTGCCATATACCACAGGTCGTGACCTACTTTCGGTGTCAAAATGTGAGCATGGTTGTTTACCCAATACTTCCCAGAGGCAATATATATCAACGGAAGATTGCGTAAAACTAAATTTGCTCCGTCTTCTCCAATAAGAATTGCAGTCATATCGAAAATATAATCATCAATCTTATCCACAACCCCGCTTGCACCATAATAGTCATACAAAACATCTCCACTTTGACTACGTTCAGATGCTTCAATCGGTTTGCGTTTAGAGTCGTGATTGTTCATCACGTATTTAAGTCGCTTAACTTCCCAATGGGCAGGTATTTTCCCCATCCAGTCGATACCGCTGTCTTTCATCGGCACAGACTTATCCAAGCCCTTTGTTACCGTTTCGGTAATGAGGGATTTTTTATATTGCTGCAAAATCTCGACTTGCCGCTCCAAGTCGGCAACGATGCTGTCTACCTGACCACAGCGGTCATCAAGAAGAGCGGCGATGGCTTTCTGCTCGTTCAGCGGGGGGAGTAACAGTTTTGCGCTTTTCAATATCTGTTGCGTAATGCTGAAAACCTTAACGCCAGACACACGGTTTCTAATCTGAGTCCTAAATGGCTCTGAATCGAAAAGATACGCCATGTATCGGCAATCGAGTTCTCTTTTTGCGCGAGCGGTTATCGTATGATAACTCGCAAAAGTTGTCATCGTACTGTTCAAATGAGTAAAGTTTCCAGAGCCCGCAACGTCTTCTGACGTATCTGCGAAAACGAAATCCCCGAAGTGTAACAATGCGCTCGGGGATGACCTAATATACTTAGGGTCAACACATCTGAGTTCATTTATCGCTGGGTCGATTTCAAACCCAAATCGGGAGTGAATATCTCCATAGCTTATCGCAGGTATGCCTTCGTCTTGCAGGTCTTCCTTGGTAATGCTAAGCCCTTTACCAAACGAGAACACATACGCCATTTTGTTTACTTCCCAATCGGCAGGAATGTCAAAAAAGCCTTCAATTCCACTTGGCTTCATAGTTTCCACCATCAATGCGCACCTCCAAGCAAGGAAGCTACTTTTGACTCAACGCCACTCTCAATCTCGGCAAATTGAGCCAATAGGTCATCGGCTTTCTCCGGGGCTTTATATTCGTAGAAGTAGCGAGTAAATGGAAACTCCGCACCCAGTTTTTCCTTATTGGTTGTGGTGACCTTCTTGGTCGGGTCATATTCGTAGGAATAAAGTGCATCAGGAACATGAGGGTATACTTCGCGCTTGAAGTATTCCTCTACATCTATCCGCAACCCTACTATTTCGGTGTCTTTCGTGGTCGGGTCCGTAAGAACCTCACCTTTCTTGTTCTTCTGCACAACGGCAGTCTTGTCCATCACAGACATCTCCATCGCGATGCTATTCAGGCGACTGTCAGTCATTCCATCCACATCGCCGATTAGTTCTTTTAGCTTTGCCACCAAATCAGAAAAGTCATTGTACTCGGTATCGTCGGTGTTCTTCTCTAAGATAGCTATTACAGCATCTGTGAATTCCTTACCCTTGACGTACTTTTGATACTTCTTTTCGGCATCACCCTCACGGGGGTCGGTTTCGAGTAACTCCTCATACTCAGCCTCATTGAAAATGTATGAGTTCGCTGTAAATAGAACGCTTCCCTTTAATGCCTCGACATTTGCTACCGACAGTGAGCCTGTCCTCTGCAACGGCTGGAAGACCGCATACTCTTTGTACATAAACTCCTCGTTGTCAAAGATTTTGCAGTACGGTCCCTCTTCAAAGTACGAGTAAATCTCGGTTATCCGAGTCCTGTCATCCTTTGAGATTTCCTTGCGCTTCTTGCCGAGTGATTTACGGAGAGGTTTCCACATATCAACCGCATTGATAAGCTGAATCTTACCGCGACGCTCCGGACGCTTATTTTTCGAAAGGATAAAGGCATAAATCCCAATGCTGGTATTGTAGAAAAGGTCTGTCGGCAAAGCTATGATAGCTTCGATAAGGTCGTTTTCAAGCATATAACGCCTTATCTGACTTTCTCCGCTCGTTGTGTTCCCGCTGAAGAGTGGTGAGCCGTTACTGATAATAGCGGCACGACCATCTTTGCTCATCTTGCTGATAGCGTGTTGCATAAAGAGAAGCTGCATATCGCCTGACGACGGCAGCCCCCACGGAAAACGACTCGGTTCACCTTTCTCTGCTTTCTTGTGTTCCTTCTTGACCGCAGACTCCACGCCGTCAGCGGCATCCTTGCCACCCCAAGCCGCACCAAACGGAGGATTGGCTATAACGATACGCATATCTTGATTTGCAAAACAGTCCGCCTTCATAGTGTCTTGAAGCCTTATGTTGTCCGCGTTCTCACCCTTGATGAGCATATCCGCGAGGCAGATGGCATAAGACTCGGGGTTTATTTCCTGACCAAACAGACGCACTTCGGCATCAGGGTTCATTCTCGTGATGAAGTCGTGGGTCGTTGAAAGCATACCGCCGGAACCGCAAGCCATATCCAACACGGTGGCAACGCGGCGCTCGGTATATAGGTCATCGCATCCCTCCGCCAAAATGATATTCACAAGCAAGCGAATTACCTCTCTCGGGGTGTAGTGGTCACCAGCTTCTGCGTTTTCAGAGAACCTTCGGATAATCTCCTCAAACATATATCCCGCTTTAATGCCGTCAATGGTGTTTGGGTTCAGGTCAAGTTCGGAGAACTTCCTGACCACGCCTAACAAGCGGTTATTTTTATCCATTTTCTCGATTTCCTTCTCGAAATCAAGGTTGTGGATAATGTCCTGCACGTTTTGAGAAAAGCCCTCTATGTAGCTCTTGAAGTTGGAGACGATGTTATCTGCATCGTTCAAGAGTTCCGCAAGAGTATAGCGGCTCGTATTGTAAAACCGATAGCCAGAGATTGACTCCAGTATCTGGGTAGGTGTTTCTCGGTTCGCATTGTAACGCTCCACAACTTTATCCTTGGTTTTCGTCAGAGCGCACTCAAAGCGACGGATGATTATCATCGGGATAATCACGTCTTTGTATTTATCTGATTTATAGGCACCTCTCAAGCTGTTTGCAATTGAGAAGACAAGGTCAACTTCTTTGCTGACGTTTATGCTGGTATCGTCCAGCATAACCTCGGTTATTCGTGCTTTTGCCATATCATAAGCCTCCGTATTCTTAGTAATCATTGATATCAATCCCGGCTTTGAGCAGCCTTTCGTATCGTTCGTTCGACATTACGACCACGATGGGCTTGCCGTTCTTCAGAACAAACGCGGTCTTGTCAGCGTCCGCAATGGACGTGAGTATTTTCGAGGATTGACCTTTTAAGAAATCGCCTATGTTATGGTGTTCCATTGGTTCTCTCGGTTTATTTTCAGGCAAGTTGAAACCCTCCTTCGTCGCACATAGAGTTACACATTTAACATTATATCAAAAAGTAATTACAATTGCAATAGGTATTCACAAATATTTTTAAATTGCGATTGCCGTTTTGATGTCGATTAGCTATCCGACTTGGCAAATAAGCAGCTTTTTCAAAAAATATATTCACACGGCGTGTGAATTTTGGACGGCGGTAACGCGGCAGCTAATGCCAGCGTTGCCGCTGTTTTTTTGTTTTCAGGTTAATTTTCGCTTCCTTGAAGTGCCTGAAAACCGCCATTTTGCTGGCTTTTTGCCTCACACATGGTGAGAGGGAGAAACCCCAATTTTTCCTTAGATTAGAGGTCAGGACAAGCGCAAAAGCGTGAGTCCATGACCTTTTTTCATGCTCCCACCAGAGCAAACAAGCCAATCAAAAGGAGGCAATTTTATGAGTAAAAATGCATCATTCAAATCTACACCCATACTGCATCGCAGCAAACTCGGGACACCGATGCACTACGTAGTCATCGATGAGGACGGCATCGACCGTCCCGTCACACGAGCCGAGTGTCTCGCCCCGGCGAAGAACCCTCAGCGCAGAACCCATACAAGCAGCGTTGGTTTGTTGACGATGAGTCAGGTCTTGTCGCCCGCCTTCCCCGCAATGAGATGGGCGAAGTCCTCGCCCGCGACAATATGCAGTACGTATGGCGCGAAGCAAAACGTGAGGAACGCTGGTCGAAGCGGATAGCCTCACCCACCTTCGATGAGGACGGCAACGAAAACACCTACGACATTGCTGATGAGTCCAAAGAAGCCGACGTGGAGAGCATCGTCGTTGAGAAAGCCCTGCTCGACACCTTGAACGCCGCTCTCGCTGACCTAACACAGATGGATCGCGACATCATCAACGGGATTTTCACGCTCGGCAAGACTGAACGTCAGTTAGCACCTGATTTTGGATTCAAACAATCCAAAAGCGTGAACAAACGCAAGCACAAAGTCTATGAAATCCTCCGCGAGCATCCTGCCCTCAAAAGTTTTTTTGAATAAATTGCTCCCGGCGGTACGCAAACCGCCCCTACCTGTCTGTAGAGGTTGTAGGGGCGGTGAAGCCCCGCAGAAACGGAGGTTGCATATGACAAAAGAATTACTGCATCAGAAGCCGCCCGAGGACGACACCGCCGAGGAAATCATCGGCATTCTAACGGCGATATCGGTCGTATCAAAGCGGCTCGCCAAGAAGCTGCGTCTGGAACAGGCGGCAGAAACAGAGGAAGGAGGTAACGCGGATGGCAAAGATGAGTGAACTCGACCTGACGGTCAAGGAACTGCGGAACGCGGCGGCTTCGATAGCGGCGGCAGCGGATGGCTTGGTGGCACTGTTTAGCGGCACGGCTGACACGCCGACCGAGGTCGCTCCACCGCCCAAGTCAAAAGAGCCGAAGCCCATCGCTCTTGAGGACGTGCGGGCTGTGCTTGCAGAAAAGTCCCGGGCGGATCACACAGCCGAGGTTCGGGAACTGCTGCTAAAGCACGGGGCGAACAAGCTGTCGGAGATAGACCCGGCGGAGTGCCCGGCACTTTTGAAGGAAGCGGAGGTGCTGGGCAATGGGTAAGCACGCACTTTTATCAGCATCGTCCTCGCATCGTTGGATGAACTGCCCGCCGTCGGCAAGGCTATGCGAGACCTACGAGGACAAGGGGTCAGGTTATGCCGCTGAAGGCACGGATGCGCACACGCTCTGCGAGTACAAACTGCGGTGCGCCCTTGGCGAGGATATGTCGGATGTTGCTGACGTAAGGGACAACCTCGACTTCTACTCCGAGGAGATGGAGGACTGCGCCACGGGCTATGCTGCCTACATCCTTGAACTCGTCGAGACGGCGAAACAGTCCTGTGCCGACCCCAAGGTACTGATTGAGCAAAAACTCGACTTCTCAAGATACGTCGAGGAGGGTTTCGGCACGGGCGACTGTGTGGTTATCACTGACGGTATGCTCCACGTCGTGGACTACAAGCACGGGCAAGGAGTGCTTGTGGAAGCCGATGACAACCCGCAGATGAAGCTGTACGCGCTCGGGGCTTTGGAGATTTTTGACGGCATCTACGACATCGACACGGTGTCAATGACCATCTATCAACCACGTCGCGATAACGTCAGCACTCAGACGGTTTCCAAAGAGAGCCTGCAAGAGTGGGCTGAGGAAGTCCTAAAGCCCGCCGCCGAACTTGCCTATGCGGGCGATGGTGACTTCAAATGCGGCGATTGGTGTCAATTCTGCAAGGCAAAGCACGAGTGCCGCAAGCGCGCCGATGCGAATACGGAACTCGCCCGCTACGACTTCAAGCTGCCGCCGCTTCTGGAGGACGACGAGATTGAGGATATCCTCGGCAAAATCGACGCTCTGGTCTCGTGGGCATCCGACATCAAGGAATACGCCCTGCAAGCCGCGCTCGGCGGCAAGGAGTGGGACGGTTGGAAGTTGGTCGAGGGACGCTCAAACCGCAAGTACGTAAACGACGAGGCGGTCGCGCAGACCGTTACACAGGCGGGATACGACCCTTACGAACACAAGGTGATGGGCATCACCGCTATGGAGAAGACCCTTGGCAAGGCGAAGTTCGCCGAACTACTCGGCGGTCTCGTGGAAAAGCCGCAAGGCAAACCAACGCTTGTGCCGGCAAGCGATAAACGCCCGGCAATGAATAACGCCAAACACGATTTTATGGAGGTAAATGACAATGAGTAACCAAACGACAAAGAATGCAACCACAGCAAACCCGATGAAGGTAATCACGGGACCCGACACCCGCTGGTCTTACGCCAACGTGTGGGAAGCAAAGTCCATCAACGGCGGGACGCCGAAGTTCTCGGTATCCCTCATCATCCCGAAGTCCGACACCCGAACCGTCAAGAAGATTCAGGCAGCCATCGAGGCAGCCTACAAAGAAGGCGAAGGCAAGCTCAAAGGCAACGGCAAGACCGTGCCGCCGCTGACCGCCCTCAAGACTCCGCTTCGCGACGGAGACACGGAGCGTCCGACGACCCCGCCTATGCCGACAGCTATTTCGTAAACGCCAACTCCGCTACCGCGCCCGGCATCGTCGACGCGACCAATCAGGATGTACTTAATCGCTCCGAGGTCTACAGCGGTGTCTACGGTAGAGCCAGCGTGAACTTCTACGCTTTCAATTCCAATGGCAATCGCGGCATCGCTTGCGGGCTCAACAACCTGCAGAAGGTGCGCGACAGCGAGCCGCTCGGTGGCAAGAGCCGTGCCGAGGACGATTTCGCAACCGTCGACGACGAGGACTTCCTGTCCTAATCAATTATCAGATTCAGGCGGGAGGCGGCAGAGCGATTTGCCGCCTCTTTGCCATATGGAGGGCTTATGAAAACAATCAGCATAGATATTGAGACCTACAGCAGCTACGACCTCGCCAAATGCTGCGTATACAAATACATGGAAGCGCCCGACTTTGAGATTATGCTGTTTGGGTACTCTGTCGATGGCGGCGAAGTGCAAGTTATCGACCTGACGGCGGGTGAAGCCATACCGCCAGATGTTTTCGACGCATTGACCGACGACAACATCCTCAAATGGGCGTTCAACGCGAACTTCGAGAGGGTCTGCCTGTCGCGGCATTTGCGTGATATGGGCATCAGTCTCGACCCATTCGCCGACAATCACCATTCGGCGGCTGCTCTCGGCAAGGCGAAGTACCTGAATCCCGAGTCGTGGCGATGCTCGATGGTATGGTTGGCGTATATGGGTATGCCTCTCTCGCTTGAGGGATCCGGCACGGTGTTGGGGCTTGAGAAGCAGAAACTGACGGAGGGCAAGGAACTCATACGCTATTTTTGCTCACCTTGCAAACCTACCGCTACGAACGGTCAGAGGACACGCAACCTGCCCGAACACGCTCCCGATAAATGGGCGGCATTCAAGGCGTACAACAAGCGGGACGTGGAAGCCGAGATGTCCATACAGACAAAACTGGCGAAGTTCCCTGTGCCGGACAGCGTGTGGGAGGACTACAGACTCGACCAAGAGATAAATGACCGTGGCGCAATGCTTGATATGGACTTGGTTCGCTCCGCTATCGAGATGGATGCCCGCTCCAAAGCTGAACTCACAAGGCTTATGCGGGAACTGACCGAACTTGAAAATCCGAACTCCGTGCAGCAGATGAAGGAATGGCTCTGCGACAACGGGCTTGAGACCGATACGCTTGGCAAGAAAGCCGTGGCGGAGATGCTCAAGACCGCGCCCGAGCCGCTCGGCAAGGTGCTGTCACTTCGTCAGCAGCTTGCAAAATCGTCGGTCAAGAAGTATCAGGCGATGGAAAACGCCGTCTGTTCCGACGGTCGCGCCCGAGGGATGTTCCAGTTCTACGGGGCAAACCGCACAGGCCGCTGGGCGGGCAGACTGATTCAAATGCAAAATCTCCCTCAGAACCACCTGCCCGACTTGGAACAAGCGCGGTCGCTCGTGAAATCTGGCGACTTCGCCGCTCTGGAACTCCTCTACGACTCCGTACCCTAAGTGCTGTCGGAACTCATCCGCACGGCATTCGTACCGAAGCCGGGACGCAAGATGGTGGTGGCCGACTTCTCCGCAATTGAAGCCCGTGTCATCGCGTGGCTTGCCGGGGAGACGTGGCGCAACGAGGTATTTGCGACGCATGGCAAGATTTACGAAGCGTCGGCATCGCAGATGTTCAAAGTCCCAATTGAGGAAATCACTAAAGGCTCACCGCTCCGCCAGAAAGGCAAAATCGCAGAACTCGCTCTCGGCTATGGCGGCTCAGTCGGCGCGCTCAAAGCGATGGGCGCTCTTGAGATGGGGCTGTCTGAGGATGAACTTTATCCACTCGTCACAGCGTGGCGGTCGGCGAACCCGAACATCGTCAGGCTTTGGTGGGATGTAGACCGAGCGGCGATGACCGCCGTAAGGGATAGGACTATCTCGGAAACACACGGTATCCGCTTCGCGTTCCAAAGCGGGATGCTTTTTATTACCCTGCCATCGGGCAGACGGCTTGCATATGTCAAGCCGCGCATCGGCACAAACCAGTTCGGTTCGGACTGTGTGACCTACGAGGGCGTCGGCGGCACAAAGAAGTGGGAGCGGCTCGATTCTTACGGGCCCAAATTCGTGGAGAACATCGTGCAGGCGACAAGCCGCGACATCCTCTGCTACGCCATACAGGGTCAAAGGCACTGCGGCATTGTGATGCACGTCCATGACGAAATCGTCATCGAAGCCGACCCGCGAATGTCTACCAAGGTTTTGTGCCAGCAGATGAGCCGCACCCCATCTTGGGCTGAGGGGCTTCTTCTTCGAGCCGACGGATACGAGTGTGAGTTCTATAAAAAAGATTAGCGTTTCGGTACGCAAACCCCTCCCTTCTGTCTGTAGAGGGTGGAGGGGCAAAGCAGCCTCTCGAAAAATACAGTTTTCAGGAGGTTTTCTTATGCAAAACGAATTACAAGTGTTCTCCTACGAGGGGAACGAAGTCAGAACAGTACAGCGCTACAACGAGACTTGGTGGGTGCTAAAGGATGTCTGCGATGTCCTTGAAATCGGCAACAGCCGAGACGTTACCGCTCGTCTGGACATCGACGAAAAGGGAGTCGATATTATCGACACCCTTGGCGGGAAGCAGGAAATCACCGTTATAAGCGAAAGCGGTCTGTACAGCACGATATTGCTTTCCCGCAAGCCCGAAGCCAAGAAGTTCAAACGTTGGGTCACCCACGAGGTGCTTCCTGCCATCCGCAAACACGGTGCGTATGTCACTCCCGCCAAACTCGAGGAGATTATGAACGACCCTGACGCTTGGATTAAGGTACTGACCGCCCTCAAGGAGGAACGCTCCGCCAAAGAGCGGCTGCAACTCGAAGCTGCCGAGAACAAGCCGAAGGTCGTATTTGCCGATGCGGTATCGGTTTCGGATGGCACTATCCTCATCGGCGAGTTAGCGAAGATACTCAAAGGCAACGGCGTCGATATCGGTCAGAACCGACTGTTCGAGAAGCTGCGCCAGAGCGGATACCTTATCAAGCGTCAAGGCACGGACTACAACGCCCCGACGCAGAGGGCTATGGAACTTGGGCTGTTCAAAGTCAAGGAGACCGCCATCACCCATTCGGATGGTCACGTCACCATCAGCAAAACCACAAAGGTCACGGGAAAAGGTCAGCAATACTTCATCAACCTATTCCTCGGCAAAGACAACGCCTGACGGCAGAAAGGACAATCATCATGAAACAGAAGTTAAAAAAAATCGGAAAGGCGGTCTGGTGCGCTCTGCCGTGGATAGGACTAACTATCTGGCTGACCTGCCTGTTCTCGCTCCCAATCATTCACGCCAATGAACGTGGCGAATTGGAAGCACAAATCGCGGCGCTCAAAGCCGAAAACCAGAGATATGAAGCCGAATACAACAGGCTCGACGATGAGGTGGACTGGCTTCGCTCACTCATCAAACAGGAGGACGGCGATGGACAGAGTTAACAGCGAGGGCTATCCCGACCCGACGGCATACGAAGCCCTCAAAACGGTCGCCCGTGAGGAGAAAGCCAAGGCATATATGCCGCTCGTCTACATCGCTTCGCCCTACGCCGGCGATACCGAATGGAACACGAGCCGCGCAAGGGGCTACAGCATTTTCGCGGTCAGCAAGGGGTGCATTCCTCTTGCGCCGCATTTGCTCTATCCGCAGTTTATGGACGACGGCGATAAAACGCAGCGTGAACTGGGGCTTCGCTTCGCCCTGATACTGCTCGGCAAGTGCGATGAGTTATGGGTGTTCGGGGACAAGGTTACAAACGGTATGTCAGCCGAGATTGCAAAGGCAAAACGGCGCGGTATGCCCATCAGATATTGGAACAGCAAGTGCGAGGAGGTGTCCGGCTATGGCGGATAAGAAAAAAGGGCAAGTCAAGGCTCAAACCAATTTTGACGTGTGGAAGCAGTCGCTTACGCCCGAGTTCATCGCAAGCAGTAAGTTCATCACGCTGTCGTGCGGGTGCTGCCCGGCATCGGGCGTGACTTGTAATAAGTACGACACGACCTGCAGAGGCAGTTTTCTATTGTGGGCGAAGGCGGCGTATACGCCCGAGGAGGTGGCTGACGAATGCGAGAACTAAAGATTGCTTACGGCGACAGCCGCCTGTCAAAGAAATGGGTCAACAAGAAAACCACGTTTGAGGAACTCTGCGAACGCTTCAAAACGACCCGCCGCACGACCGAGACGGTCACCAAATACAAGAAGTTCACCAAAGACAAGCGCGACGGCGTGAAAGATGTCGGCGGCTATGTCCTCGGGCATCTCAAAGGTGGCAGACGCAAAAAGGATACCGTCGAGAGTCGCTCGGGCATCACACTCGACGCCGACCACGCAGACGAGGGCTTCATCGGTCAGGTGGAGATGCTTTTCCCGCATCAATGCGCCGTATACTCCACCCACAGCCACACGCCCGAAGCACCGAGACTTAGGGTGGTCATACCGCTGTCCCGTGACGTGACGCCCGACGAGTACGCCGCCTTGTCACGGCTCGTGGCGGACGAAATCGGGATGGACTACTTCGACGACAGCACATACGAACCTGAACGCCTGATGTACTGGCCATCTACGCCATCCGACGACGAATACATCTTTAAAACTATCGACGGCAAAGTCCTCGACCCCGACGTGTATCTTGCGAAGCTGTCAGACTGGCGGGACTGCTCGCTCTGGCCAACGTCAAGCCGACAGTCTGAGGTCATACAGCGAAACATCCGTCAGCAGCAAGACCCGCTCGCCAAAGAAGGCGTTGTCGGCGCGTTTTGCCGTGCGTACTCCATAGAGGACGCGATGGCGGAGTTCCTACCCGACATCTACGAGCCTTCGGCGATGAACGGTCGCTACGACTATATCCCCGCCGACTCCAGTGCGGGCGTAGTTATATACGAATGCAAGTGGTCGTACTCCCACCACGCGACGGATCCCGCTTGCGGCAAGCTGCTGAACGCCTTTGACCTTGTCAGAGTTCACAAGTTCCCCGACCTCGACGAGAAGGCAAGTTTCAAGGTTATGTCGGAGTTTGCAGTGAAGGATGAGCGGGTCAAGGCGCAGTTCGCCGAGGAACGCCGCAGTCAGGCTCAGTCGGATTTCGCCGATGAAGAGGACTAGGCAGACGGCGCTTGAACTGGAGAAGTCGGGCGCGGTCAAAGAGGTCTACGAAAATTACGTCATCATCGCCCTGAATGATGGAACGCTTCAAAGCGTGGCATATAACGAATTGCGAGATACGCTCGACATTCGCGGCGATGTGCCTTGGGAGCATATCAAGCGCGGCTGGTCGAAGTCCGACGATGTCGGGCTATACGGATATTTGAGCCACATTTACGGACTGTACTCACCTACCAAAGCGGACAATGCCATCATTACGCCGCCGATAAACGGCGATTCCACCCGATTCGTGAGTATCTCGACGGTTTGCCGCCTTGGGACGGCGCAGAGCGGGTCGGCACTTTGCTCATACGCTGCCTGCAAGCCGAGGATACGCCCTATGTGCGGACGGTCACGAGAAAGACCTTCGCGGCAGCGGTCGCTCGCATCTACAAGCCCGGCACAAAGTTCGACAACGTCCTCGTGTTCGACGGCACTCAAGGCATCGGCAAATCAACCCTCTTCAAAGACCTCGTCGGCGACGAGTATTACTCGGAAACGCTCTCGCTCACCGATATGGACGACAAGTCGGGTGCGGAGAAGCTGCAGGGATTCTGGGTGGTTGAGATACCTGAGTTCGCGGGCATGAAGAAGGCTGACATCGAGAAAGTTAAAGCATTTATCTCCACATCAGACGACAAGTACCGTCCAAGCTAAGGCAAGGTCGTGGAGAGCCACCCTCGGCAGTGTATCATCATCGGCTCGGTCAACGGCGAGAGAGGTTATCTCCGTGACATCACGGGCAACCGCAGGTTTTGGATAGTCAAGGTGCATCAGGAGGTGCAGATAAAGACGTGGGACTTCTCCGATTACGAGCGCGACCAGATATGGGCTGAAGCCAAGGCAATATACCAGAGCGGCGAAAAGCTCTACCTTGAGGGCGAACTCATCAAGTCAGCCGAAGCCGCCCAAAAGGATGCTATGGAGGTCGACGAACGTCAGGGGCTTGTCAAGGAGTACCTTGAGCGGCTCTTGCCTGAAAACTGGAACGATATGGACATCTACAAACGCCGCGACTATATCCGAGAGCCAAACGACCCAACAGCCCCAAGAGGCATTGTCAGACGTGATTTTGTGAGCAATCCCGAGATATGGTGCGAGTGCTTCGGTCGCAAGCCCGATGAACTCAAACCCGCCGACAGCTATCAGCTTGCCGCCCTCATGACTCGCGTTAGCGGCTGGGAAAGGACAAAGGAAATGAAGCGGCTGTCATTATACGGCGTCCAACGCCTTTATCGCAGGGTTGTTACAACGACCAAGTGCGGCGGTAAGTGGGCGGAGAGCGTAGTCGGGAGCATCCTCGCAAACGAGAAGTACGTCGGCGATATGTGTCTGCAAAAAAGCTATATCGCCGACCACCTGACCAAGCATCAAGTGAAGAACAAGGGCGAACTCCCGATGTACTATGTCGAGAACCACCACGAGCCGATTATCAGCCGAGAGACATATGAAGCGGTTCACGCCGAGATGGCAAGGCGGGCAGAGAGAAATTACCATCCACGGCGCAACAAGCCGAGCGAACTATCGGGGCTTATCCGCTGCGGCAAGTGCGGAGCAACATACCGTAGGAAGATAAGCAACTCAAGTACGAAATACAAAAAGGTCATCTGGGCTTGTGCCACTTACACTTACAGAGGAAAACACGAGTGCGACATTAAGCGGATACCCGAGGATATCCTCAAGGCAAAGATTGCCGAGGTTCTCGGGCTTGCGGAATACGACCCTGATAAGGTCGCTACGCAAATTGCCGCCATCACCGTCCCCGAGGAAGGCGTGTTGGTATTCGCTCTCAAGGACGGCATAGAACACACCGCGACTTGGGAGAACCCGTCACGCCGTGAAAGCTGGACGGACGAGATGAAGCAAGAGGCTCGAAAAAGGGCTTTGAAAGGAGGTCGAAAGAATGGCTAATGTCAGAGTTATTCCAGCCACCGCTCCCGTTCTCTCGGCTCAGGCAAAGTCGAACTCGAACAAGCGGCGTGTGGCGGCATACGCAAGGGTGTCCACTGACAGCGACGAGCAGCTTACAAGCTACGAGGCTCAGGTGGACTACTACACGAAATTCATCCAAAGCAAACCCGATTGGGAGTTCGTCACCGTCTATACGGATGAGGGCATCTCGGCGGTCAATACGAAAAAGCGTGAGGGCTTCAAGCAGATGGTCGCTGATGGTCTGGCAGGCAAGTTTGACCTTCTCGTTACGAAGTCGGTCAGTCGCTTTGCCCGAAACACCGTGGATAGCCTGACCACCGTCCGCAAACTCAAGGACAAAGGCGTGGAGGTGTGGTTCGAGAAGGAGAACATTTACACGCTCGACTCCAAGGGTGAACTTCTCATCACAATTATGAGCAGTCTGGCGCAGGAGGAGAGTCGCTCCATTTCAGAGAACGTGACGTGGGGTCAGCGCAAGCGAATGTCCGATGGCAAAGTCAGTCTGCCGTACAAGCAGTTCCTCGGCTACGAAAAAGGCGAGGACGGTCTGCCGAAGGTCGTCCCCGAGGAAGCCGAGGTTGTCAGGCTTATATTTCGGATGTTTATGGAGGGCAAGACCTTCTCGGCAGTCGCAAAGCACCTAACAGACAACGGCATCCCGTCTCCCGCTGGCAAACAGACGTGGCAGACGGGCGTGATACGGTCGATACTTACGAACGAGAAATACAAGGGACACGCCTTGCTCCAGAAGACATACTGCGAGAATTTCCTCACCAAGAAGATGGTCAAGAACACGGGTCAGGTTCAGCAATACTACGTTGAGGACAGTCATCCCGCTATCATCGACCCTGACGAGTTTGACGCTGTGCAAGCGGAGATTGAACGCAGGAAGTCCCTCGGCTCTATCGGGCGGTGTGGAAGCCCGTTCTCGGGCAAGATAGTCTGCGGCGAGTGTGGCGGATACTTCGGCAAGAAGATATGGGGAAGTTACAAGAGCGACAAGACCTACCGCCGTGAGGTCTATCAGTGCAATGACAAGTACAAGCGCAAATGGGTCGGCAATGCGGGACGCCCTTTGTGACGGAGGACGAGGTCAAGGAGCGGTTTCTCACGGCATTCAACAAACTGATGGAAAACCAGATGGTCTTATTGAGGATTGTAGGTTTGCTAAGTCCGTCCTCTGCGACACCAAGGACATCGACATCGAACTCGCCGAACGGCAAAATGAGATTGAGGTTGTCACGGAGTTATCCCGAAAAGCCATCTACGACAACGCCCGAACCGCTCAAAACCAGAGCGACTTCAATGAGCGGAACAACGCCTACCTTGAGCGTCACCGCAAAGCTACGGAGCGTATCGAAGAACTGGATACCGCCAAGCGTGAAAGACTCGCCAAAGGAAAAATGCTTGACCGCTTCATCGCCGACATTCAGAGCCGCCCGCTTATCATCACGGAGTTTGACGAGAGCCTCTGGCTTGCGGTAATTGACAGGGTCACGGTTGCCACGGACGGCACAATGATATTCATCTTCAAGAGCGGAGCGAAAATCACAGCGTAACTACATCTGAATATGAAACTCTCACGGCTCGCTTACACGGCGGGCTGTTTTTGTATATGTAGTCTTTTAACGGCAGGTATTCATCGTTAAAGGATAGGGTGCAAAGTTTAACGATTTACTATCTTTTGACGATTGCCCCGACCAGATACAAAAATACCGCCACACTTCATATCCCTACGCCTGCAAAAACTACGCTACGAAACAGCCAACTATTCATACAGTAGAAAACGCACAAAGCCCAGAAACCGCAGTATTTCTGCACTTTCGGGCAAAACAAAAACCACCTACGGATAAATGTGACTTTATCAATAGATGGTAGATGATTTGGTGGAGGCGAGGGGAATCGAACCCCACAACAGCATAAACCATTGATATAATCATGCATACTTTTGGTATTTATATTGTCGATATTTAACCTTATTGAAGGTTACGGTTGTATATGTATCCGCTATGTATGTACGCAAAAATTATGAAGTGGGTTGCAAAGTGGGTTTCCAATTGAACGCCGGGTAGGTGTACTACCCGGCATAACATTTAACTCTCCTTACTCAATACTTCCCGGTCAAGCTCGGGTTATTGCCGTTGCAGTACACCAATACCGTGGAGAGCGCAACGCCAATCGCGCCAACCCACCACGGCATTTCAACCCCGGCCGTTACCCCGGCTGTTACCACCGCCGTATATACGGCGCTCACTAACCCTACCCAAAACAATGGGCTTTTGATTCTGCTTTGTGTTTCCATTATTCCCTCCTGTTTTTACTTTAATTGTTTTATTACGCAACACACGCCCGATTCTTACGTCTCCGCCCTTCGACTGCTCGCCCTTATTATCGGATGCCGCCCGCCGCGCTGGTTCCACGTCCGCCGTTTTGCTGGGCAGTATGCCCTCGTGCGTTCGCTATTCAATTTTCAAGGTTCTTGCCAGCTTTTATTAACTAACCATTAAAAGGCGGAAGGTTTCCCGCCCTTTGGGCGTAATAAGCGTCTGCGTGCCGCTCCACTGGGTTTTATCGTTGAACGTCTCCTTGATTTCAAACAAGCCCGAATCCGCATACTGGGCGTAGGGCATTATCCTGCCCTTCTTGTCCCGATAAATGTACTTCCTCTCCAGCAGGAAGCTGATGAAAGCCTTCTCCTTGGCCCCTAGCTGCTTGGCCGTTTTTTACCCGTCTCCACATAACATAAAGCACGCCGCTCTTGTTTTCCGTAAATCCTAGCCCCCGCGCTATATCCTCAAGGTTGAGTTCTGCATTTCCTTCTATATCCAATCTGCCGCGCACACCGGATACCGTGATGAGTTTGTTCATCGGTTTGCTCCTTTCGTTGCATTTGTTTTATCTTAGTGTAATCATACACTATATCGCAACGTACGTCAACACTATTTCAAAAATTATTATTCGTTATGGAATCATACGTTGCATTATAGTTTGTTTTTTGCTATCCTACATATAGGAGGTTTCAATCATGAGTGAAAAGAAAATAAATAGTATACGGAACGAAATTAAGTCTTATATCGCTGCATCTGGATGGACATTGGTTGACATTGTGGCCGTAATGAATAAAAATCATCCCGATGCAGAAAAGACCACCCCCCAAAACATTTCTAATAAACTTACGCGCGGTACTATTAAATACGCCGAAGTTAAAGAAATCGCCGATATAATCGGATATAAAATAGAGTGGCTAGATCAATAAGGTAATGCTTTGGCATTTTCCCAATATCACCAAGTAACCCGCCCGCCTGCGCGTTTAACGCAGGCGGTTTCCTTCACTTCTTTTTCAGTTATTGCCTCCTGTTTTTTTGTCTATTGCGTTTATCCTGTACGTGTTATTCTTCGCCGTCTCCTCAAGGCGGGTCACTCTTTTGTCCAACTCGTCCATCTGCGCATTCAACGCCCGCATTTCGATGCGTATATCGTCAACCCCACGCTTAATGTATTCTAAGTCTACTCGCATCTGTGTCTTGCGCTCCGTTTCCTTTTGCGTGTCGGTTTTAACTGTCCGCGCCCTCCCAAGCCACCCTATACACATGCCGCTTATCGCCGCAATCACCGCTATCAACGCCCCCCAATCCATGTCAGCACCTTCCTTCCCGCCGTTATCCCGCCTTAACCGTCCCGCTATACCGCTTGCCGCCCGCCTCTACCGTTATAGCCATGCTGGACGGCAAAGCCTCGCCGACATTTATTAGGCTTTTATGTGCCTCCAAAAACGCCAGAAACGCCTTGTGCGTGTTATCGCCGTACTTGCCGTCAACGCCCTTTGGGTCGTAGCCCGCCTCATCCAGCATATCCTGAAGCTTCTTGACCCTCGTACCCGTCTGCATCGGCCGCACATTCTTAAATACATACCCCGCCATTTCGTTTTCCTCCTCATTGTTATTATCGTCGTTGTTCTGTTCGTCGGGCTTCCAGCTTTCGCCCGCGTCGTACGTAAAGTATTTATCCATCATGCCCCACCAGCGCCAAGGCCGGTCTTTAAGCTTTGTTATGACCAGTCCGTAATCCTTGCCCCTGCACTCCAGCACGTACCAATCCATCTGCCCGGAACCATACCTATACAGCAAAAATCCCACATGATTGATCTCGGGCGCGGACGGGCCACTGAATACCGCAACGCCGGGTTTTTGCGGTAAACCGGTCAGGTTTGCGTCCGGCGCTGACGCGGATTTCTCCCCGCACCAGTTCGCGTAGTTGTACCGCGCTTTGGTGTCGATGTTCTCCCCGGTTTCCTGCTTGTAATACGCCTCCGCAAGGGCGTTGCAGTCGAACACCTTGCGCCCCAGCCACTTCTTATATGCGTTGTAGTATTTCCGCCAGTTATCCCCGTAGCTGCTCTTAGCGCGCTGACGAATGTAATCGTCCGTAGCCACGCGCCCGTCCCCGCCCATCACATACCCGTATTGGCCCACGGGCGGCGGGTCTTTGGCCTTAGCGCCGGTCAATACCGCATGCGGATAGTAATGCTTGAGCATTGCGCTGATTAGTAACTTTTTTGCCATTTGATTTCCTCCTTTAATACAAAAGCGGCCACGCATGCGGCCGCTTCAGTGTGTCGAAAAAGTGGCTGCGCCACGTTTTTCGAGTTAACACGGAGCGCTTTTACATTGGCGCGGTCAGCGCCCCGTGCAAAGAAACCCTTGCTGCGCAAGGCATTCCGAATCTGACGCACATGTCGTCAGATTCGGTTGAAAGCCTATGGGGGCTGCGGCTCCGACCCTACCCCGGGTTTTTTGATAAACTGAGTCCGCCGTGATTCCGGCCGCTTTATCGTTTTCCGGTTGTTCGCCCGTCACATAATCGTCACGTCGTTAATCTTGATGTGATCGCACACACTCCCGTTCAACGTCACCCGGTTCACCGACGCGCCGTTGAACTGGATAACGCTCGCAGCGTCCGCCGACAGCGTAAACGTCGCGCCCGCGCTGCCGCCGGATGTTTCCTTACGCCCGTTCCACACGGCGGGCGAGGTTTGGCTTTGATTGCTCGGGTGCAATATCCTTAGATAGCACACCTGAGAGTACGCCGCCGTGGAACCTGCGGCAACGCTCAGCGTCATGGCGTAGGAATACTCATTTCCCGCCTGCCAGCTTGCGCTCGCGGGCTTTATCGCCTTTGAACCGAGCAGCGTCCCGGCGGAGGTGTAAACATACGCCGTCCTCGGGTAGCTCGTACCCGCCGTGGTGGACGGGCCTATCGTGATGTCAATGGTGAGGTCAAACTTAATCGTGCTCCCCTGCCGCTGCACCTTGTCGAGCGACAGGGTATAGAACGTGGCGACAGACGAGTAGGATGTCTCCTTATTTACCAGTATCATTCCATCACCCCTATATGGTTATATTGAGCGTCCCGGCGGAATAGCTGAACATATCGGACGTGACCACCTTCCTCCAGCTCTGCCAGCCCCCGCCCGTACCCGTCAGGTACGACCGAATCCAAAAGCGCGAGGAAGCGCCGTTCACCGCCGCAATCTGCGTCCCCCGGCCGCCGGACATAAAGCACGCAAGCATATACCCGGATGTGTCCGGCGCGTTCGGCGTACCCCCGGCCATGTAATACAGGCCCGTCGTCGTTATCGCGTTGGGGTTGCTCGTCTGGCCCCGGCTGACCGGCGCGCTGTTCCATGTGGTCTTGTCGGCCGCCGTCACGTGTACGCCCGCGTTGGACATATGGGCGGTGATGGCCGACGTATCGACGCCTATCATCGCCGGCGTGATGGGGTCGCTGCCCTCCTTGGCGTGGCTGTCCGCGTGGGCGTTGGGTATGCCGCCCGCGCTGTCCTGCGCCAGCCCGCAATAGCTGCTGTTAAGCCTTTGGTCGGTGATATCCGCGTCCTGTATAACCAGCGTGCCGGGGCGCACCGTGACCGTCGCCACGTATATCTCGTCATAATTGAGGTCCCGTACGGGAGCGGTAACTTTGGGCAGCGTCGCGGGCGTACCCTTTTTTATCACAAGCTCCGCCCTGTTCTGCGCCTTATTAAGCCGTATGCATACCGCGTCAATCCGGGTCAAAGACCCGTCGCCCACGCTCAGGGTAAGCGTCTGCGGCTCCGGCTCGTGCGCCACCACCGCCCAGTAATCGCCCGCCTTAAGCCATGCGAGCCCCGGGCTGACCGTAACCGACATATCGCCGTTGGTCGTCACGGTAAAATGCCCTTGTGCGGACGCGACCCCGCGCGTTCGCATGCCGCACCACGCGCCCAGCGCGCTCGCGTCGTATTGTGTGTCGTCCAGTGGAAAGCAAATCATCATTATTTATCCTCCTTTATCGTAAACTCATCCAATTCAACCACCGTGCGCTCCCCCGCCCTTTCGCTGACCATGTTAACGCCCGCTATGCGCGCACAGCCGTATATGCCCGCCTCCGCAAGCTTAATCGGCATGCGGTCGCCCAGTCGGTAATCCCGGCCGTACAGGATATTGGCCTGCGTAACGTCGCAGTCAAGCGTATGGTTCATCAGGTATTCCGCCAGCTTTTTGCGCCCCCTGTCGTCCAAAATTGCGTTGTATTCCTCATCCGTATAGTTCCTGTCCTCGTATTCGTATGTCGGGTTGCCATCTTCGTCATGGTTGCCCGTCGGTTTGGCGACCTGGTATTTGGGCTGCAAGTCCCGCGCGTCGACGTATAGCTCCCGGCGCTCCTCGCCGCTTACCCGGCCCAGCGATACGATGCGCACAACACGCTCCGTTCCTTCCCCCGCGCCGGCGACGACCGCCACGTTTTTGTAGTTGGCCGTGCCTCTGGAGACTAAAGCTTTTTGAACGTTGCCTATATCCGTCCCAAAGTACCCCACATACCCCGCGCCCGTGTCGTCCGTACGGTCAACCCCTTTATACACCTTGAGCGTTTCCGCGCCGCTTTGCGGGTTGAACAGCACCTTAAAGCCCAGCCCGGACTGCTCGCATAGATCCTCCGCCGCCTCCAGCACCGTCCCCCAGGTGATTTCGGTCTGCACCGCCTCGCCATACCCCTCCATCGCCGACGTCCCAATCGGCAGCTCACGCCGGTTCCGGCTGTACAGCGCGTAGATTCCTGCCTCTACGTTAACGATGCGCTCCGTCGCCATCACGACGCGGCGGCTCAACAGCTCCGCCGTCAGCTTCCCGCGTACCGTGAGCGTCCTGTCCATCTCCACGCGCTCCATATCCACTTGGCAGATTAAAGCGCACGTGTCGCTGCCCGTGCTGTATATCCGGTTCCCCTCGACCAGCAGATTGATGTTTTCGGGCGTCGCCTGCGCCACGATTTTGACCTCGCCCGGGGACTGGTATTTCTCAAGCCATTGCACCGATACCGCGTGCTGAAGGATGCCTGCGCGCTCGCGCGCCGCGTTGTAGATATAATAATCAAACACCCGACCGCACCCCCTTGGGCGCGTCGATGCGCACGGTCAGCCCCTCGCGGTTTTGCGCCGCGTCAACGCGCAGCAGGTTGGCGCCCGGCAGCAGGGTCATGGATAAATCGCTGTCCATTGAAAGGTACTTAAATCCGTTTGCCGCCTCTCCCGTCACGCTCGTCACGGTAACGCCCTTTTTCCCGTATACGGTGGATACGGCGATGATCTCCCCGGCGGCCATCTCCTTGTTGATTCGGATTTTCTTCCCCGTCCCCACATGGTAGATTTCCGGGCTTTTCACCGCGCCCCGGGCCACAAACAGCACCTCAAACTCTATCGGTACGTTGCCCGTATTGTTGATCTCCGAATAAAAATCATCGCTGAAGCGGGATACCCACCACTTTCCGCCAGAGCGGAACGGGAACCGGAACATCGGCACAATCCCTGTGACCTGCGCCGTATGCGACGCCGTGGTGCGCCAGTAGGGATAACCGGCGAACAACCGCGCCTGAAACTCCTGTACCCCCCGCCCGGGCGTTATCTCCGGCGTGCGCTCAACGACCACCTCCAGATACCAGGCTTCGCCGTTTTGGGTGATGGTTAGGGTGGATTTTACCTGCGGGGCCATGATATCGAGCAGCCGCTTACGGTTGGCCGTGAGCGGCTCGAATATCGCGCCGTCTATCGTAATCGTCCTTGGCTGTACGCTCTGCCCTTCGATGGTCGCCCCTGTCTGCGCCGCGCCCCGCGATTCGCCGATATCCACATCCACGCTGCTCGCGCCGCTCACTTCCGTCACCCAAAACGCGCTGTCATATGCGAACGAGAGCTTACCGATTGTGTTTTCATACGTTATTATTGTATTTTCGTTCATGTTTTCACCTCCTTGTTATGGCAGCAGCCATTGCGACCGCTTCAGCATGTCCAGCCCCTCACGGGTCATTTGAGCGGGCGAGAGCGGCTCGGGGCTGGTGATGTTCTGCGTTAAGCTGGTCGAGTAATACACGCTGCCCGCCCCGCCGGCGTACGCGGCGGCGGGGGCGGAGAAGCCTCTTAGCGGGTTGGCCTCCGCCATCGCGCGCAGGCCGTCGGTCAGGGAGGCAAGCTTTTCCGGCTCAAGCGCGAGACTCAGCGCGGCGGCGCTGACCGGTAAGGAGGCCGGGGTGTATGTCGGCGTATCCGCGCCCTGGTTTGCGCCTCCCGCCGGGACGCGCGGCGCATCCAGCGCGCCGTTGAGCGCCCTTGCGATATTGGCCGCTATATCCCGCGCTTTTTTGTACAGCGCGTTCGCTTTTTGGCTCATGATTAGGAGCATCCCGTCCATCATCTGATTTGCGGCGCTTATTGCGCCCGTAACCATAATCGCGAGGCTGCCGACGGCTCCCAGCGCTAACGCGGCGGTAACTTGCCTGACCATCGGCGTCCGCGCCGTGATGGTTTGAGCGACGTTTGTTACGGCCTCATGCGCGGCCAGCGCCATGGCCGCTCCCATCTTGGCGAATATGCCCTGTACCGCAACGCTCACGCTCTGTGCCGCGGCCTCGACCGCGCCGGATGATATCGCCTGGGCTACGCCGGTGGTGATGCTGGTAAAATCAACGCCTTCTACCGCGTTTTGCAGCGTCGCGGCGTACTGCTTGCCCTGCTGCTCGGCTGCGGCGTTTAAAGCGGTGTTCTCCGTGACTTTTTGTGCCGCCGTGTTAAGAGCCGCCGACGGGGCGTTAATATCCGCGTTGGCGATGGTGCTTTGCAGAATATCGTTATATAGTTTCAGCTGCCTGCCCGTGGCCTGGGGGAGCGCCGTGTTCTCTTCAATGAGTTTCGCTTGCGCATTGAGCGCGGCGGCCGGAGCGCCGATGAACGCCGGGTCGTTATAACGTTCAATGACCGCGCCCGTCGCTTCGTCAATTTTCACGCCGAATACATTACGGTAATCATTGAGCATCTCCGTGCTGCCGAGTATTTCCTGCATGGCGCTGGTTGCCGCCGGGCCGAGCTTGCCAAACTCCTCGGCGGCCGTGGGGCCGAGCTGCCGGGTGATTTCAGCCATGGTGATTTCCCACTCCGCATACCGTTCCTTATTGATAATGAGGGTTTCCAGCATCTCCTCCGCGGATTTGTCAAACTTATCAGGTATCTCCTCAAACGAGTTCACTACCCCGTCGACACGCTCTTTTACTGTCTCCTCATAATTCTCCCATTGCTCGGCCATCATGTCCGCCCAGCCCTGCACGTCCGATTCGTTTATCGCTATCCACTCTCGGATTTGCTGCGTCGATACGCCCCATTTTGCCGCTAGCGCGTCAATGTCCTCCCCGGCTTCGGTGTGGATGGTTTTCATATGCTCGTTGAATTCATCGTAGTTGATGCCCCAGTCCTGACAGCATTTCTCTACCTCTTCCGCGGTCATGCCCCACTTTTTACCCAGCATTTCTACATTCATGCCGGATTCTGTGAGCGATTTTGCCATATGCTCAGCCCATTCATCATGGGTCATGTCCATTTCGGCTAGCTGTGCTAGGATTTCATCTGTCGTCATACCGTACTGATGCGCGTATCGGTTTAATTGGCTCCCGCCGTTCTCCGTTTTGGCCTGGAGCGCTTCCGTAGTGTTAACAATTGCACGCTCTTCTTTTGTGTTCGCATTTTCCGTCGCTTTTGCGGCGCCATCGACCGTACGCTGATGTTCTTTTATCGCTTTGGCGTTGTCTTGGTATTGCTTTGACAATTCTTTGCCAAGATTGATTTTTTCGAGTATGCCGATACTGCCATCAGCCTCTAGTATTTTAATTTGTTCCAGCAATACCGCCTGGTCAGCCTCAAGCTGATTCAAGGCAGTCTGTGTTTTAATCGCCTTCTCCTGCAATGCCGTAGTTTTCGCGATTCTGTTTTTTGCGTCCACATACCTGATTATCTGGCCCTGTAACATGTTTAGCTTATCTGCTTCTTTATCGTATTCAAGGTTTAATGCGGGATACTCCTTGGCAAGTTGAGCCACAATTTGCGCAAGCCCTTCCTTTTGCTCCGCTGTTTTTCTTTCTATGGCAGTTAACCTTGTCATTCGTTCTATAAGCTGCTGGGCGGCCTGTGCCTGCGCTGTTGTCTCCGCTACAACTTTATCGCCTTCGGCGATAGCTTCGTCCATAGCCGCTATATGCTCATCCATTGATGCGGTGAGCGCATCTATCTCCGCTTTTTGTGCTTGATAAGCGGCCGAACCTCTGTGTAGTGCAGCTGCTAACGCTGCGATTGCTAATACTGCAACCGCTATGATTGCGACGACAGTTCCTATTGGGTTCGCTGCCATTGCGGCGTTCCATATATGTTGCGCAGCCGCTGCAAATTTAATTTTCCCCGTCAATAGACCCATAATAATTTCCTTGCCCGTTAGCGTTGCGTTATGTATTGCATCAGTTGCGCCAGCCACCTTTATTTCCGCCGCGTATAAAGCAACCTGCATTGCAGCCGTTTGAAATCCCTGTATAATGGGTGTTAAAATAGCTCCTATTTTCCACGCTAGGACAGCGGCTCCAATAGTTAATAGTATTGGTATGAGGACTTCAGCCGAGGCCGCCAAAAGCTCAAACGCTTTTCCCATAGTCGCTAAGGCCTTATACACTCCATCCTTCATACCGTTAATTACGTTTTCGATACTGCCGAATCGCGTTTTAGATAATCCGTTATCGATGGATTGAACAATCTCCGTAGTCCCGCGTACCATCGCAGTCTGTAAATTTGTCCAGGCCGTACTTATTCCCCCGCTCGATGTCTGAGCAAGCTCCGCAAACCCGCCGACGCCGTTGTTCAATTCAATTAACTTCGCGTTGAATTGGTCGAACGAAATGTTTCCATTTTTAAGAGCGGCAAATAGATCATTCTGCGCCGATTCCCCGGCAAAGCCAAACGCCTCCGCCGTGCGTTGCAATGCAAAGCCCATCGTTTCATGAAGCGTCTTAAACCGCTCCGAATCCACCTGCCCGGACGAAAGCATTTTAATGTACTGATCTAACCCGCGCGCCGCCTCGTCCCCGCTTGCGCCGCTGGCGACAAAGGCGTTGTTCAGGGCGAGCGTCGTATCGACTGAGTTCCCAAGATTGCCCGTGAGAACAGCGATCTGCTGAGCCGTGGATACTATGCTGTCAATCGATGTAGGCAAGCCCTGCACGCCGTCGGATAGCTTTTGTGTGGCGGCGGCAGAAGCGTCTGCCTCAAACCCCATTCGTTCTAGAACCTTGGGGAAGTTATTGAGCGCGTCATATCGGGATATCGCGTCGTCCATTGAGCTTGTAATCGCATTAAACCCTTTTTCAATTAACTTAAATGCGTCAAGACCGTTTCCTAATGCGCCAAGGCCCTTATCTAAGCCGTCAACACGCTCTTTGAAATCGGAAGCGTTTAAAGCCGTATCAAGGGTTAATGTTCCGTCGTATGCCATAATTTCACCTCTCTTTTTGGTATAAAAAAAGCGGCCGGTGGCCGCTTGCGTTTTATTCGATTGACGTTTTTATCTTTTCCCTGCTATCCATTGATAGCCGCATGCTAAACAGGTTATGCGTATCTTCTTAGCTCCGGCGTTACCCAGCGTTAAGCCGATTGGCCCTGCAACCGCCGCGCCTACTACGCCTTTTCCGATACCGTACCCCTTTTTATTAGCACTTATTGATGTAGAACCGCATTTTGGGCATGTAATAGGTTTTGCTGCCGCTTCTCGTTTGGCTTCTTGATAGGCTTCTCGATATGACATTGTAACCCCAGTTTTTTTTCTTTCTGCGATTACAGACTTAATTCTCTCTATTGAGTCCGCAAAGCAAACCATACCAGATGAGTATCCGGCTGCAATAAAGCAATTATGGCAAATATGACCGTTAGATGCCTTGTGCTTTTTAAACATAACAAGAGGTTCACCACATATATCGCATTTTGTTTTTGCCATATCGCACCCCCAACAAATTATACTATATGTATATTATAGCATTTTAATATGGTAATATACAAGCAATTAATTCCTTAGATTACATATTTCAATCCACGCATCCCTCTCGAGATGCGACAACAGTATCGCTAATCTTGTCAGGGATAGGGCGATTTCAATCCACGCACCTCTCGCAAGATGCGACTTAAAAATAACACATTAGTAACAAACAGCCTTATTTCAATCCACGCATCTCTCGCGAGATGCGACACAGCAATAAAGTGAACGCCATACTCCGGGAAAAATTTCAATCCACGCACCTCTCGCAAGATGCGACAGTAATATCTTGTAACTCACCCCCTATCCTCACAAGATATTGTGTTTGCATAGCGTTTACACAGCATCTAAGCCCGTAAATACCTCGAATTCCGGTGCGAACCAGCCGGCGTATTTATGTTCGCTTGCGGTTCGCACCATGCAAATTATACCATATGTTAGACTATAACTCTATATACTTTCTTCTCCGTCGCCCTATCCCTCAAGCGCCCTTTGCGCGGCTTCAAACCGCCGCGCAACCCGCTCCTTTGTCTGCCTATTAATCTCCTCAACGCTGAGCGCCGCGCCGTTTGATTCCTTGAGCGCGAACAGCTTACGCATTTTAAGCACATGCTTGCGCTCCTCCTTGCTCATGCCGGACGTATCGGCGGTACGCCAGTAAATGATGCGCTTGAGCGGCGCGTCCTCGGGAAGCCCGTCGAACAGCGCCATAAACTCCCACCAGTGCAAATAATCCACCGTCGTGAGGCTGATGCCGTATGCGGCGTAGAACGCAGCGTAAATCAAACTTGCGTCCTGCTCAAAATCAAACGCCTTTTTGCTCCCGCCGCCCTCCTTTTTGCCGCCGCCCTCCCGGCCCCGCGCGAAAAACCATTCCAGCCCCTTGATGGCCTTGGGGATATCCTGTGGTATCTGTGGGTACAGCTGGTGCAGCGCTGCCATCACCTTCTCCACCTCGTTTAATTCCGGGTCATGCAGTATCATATCAACCTGTATCATATTGCGGAAATCGGTTGATATGGCTATCCCCTCGTACTCTTCAGGCAGGCCGTTGAGCAGCAGGATATTCATTTTGCCCGCCGAGCCGCGCGGTTGGGCGTGTACTTCTGGATCCGCACGCCGAACGCCTTTCCCTGCTCCTCCATGGCCAGCCCCAGAGCCTCGTTGATTTGCGCCACCTTGCTCAGGCTGGGGTTGCCGCCAAGCAGCCGCGCCGCCACGCCGTCGCCGAATACATCGTCCAGAAAGTTCCCGAACAGCCTCAACTCGGCGTTGAGCATATCGATATACGCGTCCAAAAACGCCGGGTTATCCGGCTCCAGCGCGGGCAGCTGTATCTTTGCTCCCTCAGCTTCCATCTTTTCGCCGGCCTGCTTATATCGCGTCACGTCCGCCGGGGACGTAATATCAAAATCCAATTCAATCCCGTTTACTTTAATCATAATTCCTCCTTGTTATATAGAAGGGCGGCCGTCGGCCGCCCCTGAACGTATTCGCTTAATAAGATTCTTCAGCTACATAACTGTATTCCGCGGGCAAAACGGTTGAGGTCAGCGTCGCCGAGAAGGAAGCGTTAGCCCCCGCCGCGCCGGAAAGGTCGTCCTCCACCGCGATTGCCAGCATGCCCTTCTCGCCTTTGCCGGTCAGCATATTGAAATACACATACGGCTTGATAACCGCCTGTCCCGTACCGAATTTGACCGCGTGGGAGAGTAGCTCGTCCTGGAAATCATCCTTGTTGTAACGGTCGCCGGCCAACGTAAAGCTGCGGGACGTGCCCGTTTTGGTCGTAACGCGCCCGGTGCGCAGGTACTGGCTCTCCTGCGTCTGCGCCTCCAGCTTGCCGGATTGCTCCGTAATGCCGTTCTGCGCTACGGTGTATCCGCCGGGGCTTGCCGCCGAGCCGCTGAAATCCACGGCCAGCACCATATCGTCGGCGGTTGAAATCCCCTCAAAATCCGGGTTGGGCGTCCTGCCCTGCATCAATTCATTTAACAACATATTCTTGTTCTCCTTTTCTGTAATACTCTAATTCACATTGTATTTGGTATTTGCCGGCGTTGACGTCCGGCTGGTATAGGTATCCGGAACCAATCGCCCGGATGCTCCGCGGCGTCAGCCCCGCGGGCAGCTTGGGTAAGCTGCGTAACCGGGTTTGCTTGCGGAGCCAGTCCGCCAAGGCCTCGCTGAACCCGGAATTGCAGATGTTTTGCGCCGCGTCGGGGCCATAATCGCGGATGCTCCCGACCGCGAATACATACCGGCACCGCGCGCCGCCGTTTCTGTACGGATAGATGACCTCGTCCGCCGGTATCGCGGAGATTGCGTATTCAACCCCCGCCTGGCTGGTATCCGCCGGCAGATAGTCGATATTAAGCCGGTTTCCCGCCATCAGGGGGCAATCCGCAAAATACGCGTACAGCGCGTCTATAATCGTGTTCATGTCCTGCCTCCTCCCGCTATTATCCGCGCCCCGCGCAGTATCCGCTCCCGCTCCACGGCCTTGCCGCGCTCAAACCACAAGCCGCCGCGCATAGCGTCATAGCTTCGGGTGGGCGCGGTGCCGTAATACTGCTTTGCCGCGTACGGGGCGATATACCGCACCTCGCCGCTGCCGACGACTGTACCAAGGATGCGGATTTTTGCAGCATGCCGGTATCAAACGGCACGCGCGCGGAGCAAAAGCGCAGCACCTCGTTATCCACAAAGCGCTGCGCCCGTGAAAAATCGCCCGTTTTCCTGCGCCCAAAGTCCGCGCTCCACTCCAACCTAACTTTCACCTCTCCGCCCTTGGTCTTATGTTGATAGAGCGCTCCGCGCGGGGTTGTAATCAACATTTTGTTCAACATCACTTCCCTTCAATCCCATAATGCCGCGTCCGCGGGCTGTCAAAAACCATTTTGTCCATACTGCTCACAATATCGGCCGCCTCCCCCCCCCGCTCTCACAAGCGATCCTCAATCAGTACATCCGGCTCTTCCTTGCTTGTATACCTCGGCAGTCGTTCTACCTGGCCCCACCTCCTCTTCGCGTATAGAAAAAACAGCCCGAAAGCTGTCTTTTGGCGCCCGGCGGGCTTACTGCCCATCCGTTGCCACTATACACAGTATATCACTTGACATGGGCGCACTACTATTACGTTACTTTTTTCATAACTATGTCCAGGGCGTCCGGTCGCATTATCAAAGCCTTGCATTCATCTGAATGTATCAATTAATGTCCTCATTAATGCATATTGATTATATTCATCCGTGTTTGCTTAAAGCTTGCAATTAACATTATGTTTCAGGCTTTTTTAACACCTGCGGCGCTCAAGCTATGTGCATAATTCCTTCATACCCTTAAACCCCTGTTCTCGGCAAAAGACATTCTGGCAAACCGTAACCACCTGTAAACCGTATCTTCGCTTGCAGGTATATTCATCATAGCTTTGTTTACTCTTTCGCTGATCTCCCCCCTTTTTATATCCCTATCCGCCTCCGCCATATACACCATTTTTAACGCGCATACGGCAGGCTCTCCATATTTGCACTTCAGCACATTTACCGCCGCCTCCGCCGCCTCGAGATCCCTGATTTCAGCCTGCACCGCGTCCACAGCCTGCTCCGCGCGCATTACAGCCGCCTCGGTTGGGCTGCCTATACCGCTACCCGCTTCCCCGCGCCGTGCAAGGGCGGTATTATATACTTTTTGCCGGTACAATGCGGCTGAACCCTCGCGGGCAAGTAATCGGAACGCCTCCGTCGCGTAGTCGCGATAGTGCGTTTTTCGCATAAGTTTCCCCCCTTTCCTATGCCGTCTCATACGTCCCAAATTCACCTGTTCGTGTGATAATACCGTCCGCTTGCCGGCGTTGTACACCGAGTGACACAAGCGGTTGCTCATATACTTAAACGCCAAATACTTACTTGATACACAAGCATTTACACACCTAAAAGTGAAGATGCATATCATCAAGTTTTTTTATTCAACGCCCTCATGAGCGTATTATCAAGGCGCCACGTTCCAGAACATTTGTTCCCTTGTGTCATTCTAATTTATAATAAAGTTCTTGTTCAAGGGCGTATTTTGTGCAATCAAAATAAAACGCCTCGTATATTATTATAAATTTCTAAAATCAGCCACCGTTTTTTAGCCGGATTGGATTGAAAAGTAGTTTGGCTCTGTTATTATAGAGAGAGGCGTGAGTAGCCTGTCAAAAAAACCAGGGGTAGGGTCGGAGCCGCAACCCCCATAGGCTTTCAACCGAATCTGACGACATGTGCGTCAGATTCGGAATGCCTTGCGCAGCAAGGGTTTCTTTGCACGGGGCGCTGACCGCGCCAATGTAAAAGCGCTCCGTGTTAACTCGAAAAACGTGGCGCAGCCACTTTTTCGACACACTGGCCGCGCCTCGTAAGAGGCGTGGGTTGAATCCTTTCATTTCTAGGACATACTTTGAATCAATTGCCTTCCTCGCGGGGCATAGGTTAAAACAAACAAACTACAGGCGCAAAAGAGGCGGACTAAACACGAAGCAATAATTTGTATTAGATGCTAGGGTAGAGGCGTCGGACAGAATATTTTTATCTCTAAGCAACCCAAGCCGCTAAGCCTGCTCGCCGCATAATGCTGATCCGTTCCTTAATCTTCAATTATTTATAATCCGTATATCGAACACATACAGCCGTTCGCTGCCTGGGGCCTGTTCGCTACACAGCCCTGTATTGCAGCCCCCCAACAGCCGCCTCTAGCGCCGCGCGCGCGTCTCCGGATGGAGACAGCCATTGCGCCTGCGCCTCCGGGGGAAGGATTACCGGCATTCGGTCGTGTATTTTAGTTATTTCCGGCGCGGCGTCCCGCGTTAAAATAACGAACGCGGGCAGCGGCGCGTTTTTTTCCAGCCGGAATAAGCCCGCCATGTAAAGCATCCCGCCCCCGGGCATGAATATGGCGTGCTTGCGCTTCTCTTTGCCTATTCGCTGCCATTCATAATATCCAGATGCGGGCAGCAGGCACCGCCTTTCACGCATGGAGCCTTGAAACATTGGCTTTTCCATGGCGGTTTCACTGCGGGCGTTTATCACCTTGCCGTTTCCGTCGTAGCGTGAAAACCCCCATTGCATCAGGCGCGCCCCGCCGGCGCAAAGCACTGGCGCTGTATTTGTGGGGTAAATCTCTCCCAGCTTCATATCCAACAGCCTGTCCCCTTCCGGCCCGGTCGCTATTTTCGCTATCAGCTCCGATACCGCCTTATCGTCCTCATCAATATAATATCTTCCGCACATGGTCATGCCTCCTTTTCCCTATTATAGCATACCGCTCTGAACTTCCAGCTATTCCCGGTTTTAATCCGCATCCCGCCGCCTTATAATATAAATAGAACAAATGTACGTATCGCGCTTGTTTTGTAAGCGCGGCGGCTTCCCGAAAGGAGAAACGTCATGAACGCTGGGCGGGCCATACTGCACGTGGACATGAACAATTTTTACGCAAGCGTTGAATGCCTGCACGACCCTTCCCTGCGAGGCCGGCCTATGGCGGTCGGCGGGGACGTTCAGGCGCGCCACGGCATTATACTGGCAAAGAACTACGCTGCTAAAGCCTTCGGCGTTAAAACCGGCGAGGCGCTTTGGCAGGCCCGCCAAAAATGCCCCGGGCTTGTTATCGTGCAGCCTCATTACGAGCAGTACCTGCGTTTCAGCCGCCTGGCGCGCGAAATTTATGAGCGATACACGGAGCAAATCGAGCCGTTCGGGTTGGATGAATGCTGGCTCGACGTAACGGGCAGCCGCCCGGCGTTTGGGGATGAGATAAGCCTTGCCAACGCTATCCGGGAGCAGGTGCGGGAGGAATTGGGCGTAACGGTATCCGTGGGCGTTTCATTCAATAAGGTGTTCGCGAAGCTTGGCTCTGATATGAAAAAGCCGGACGCGGTAACCGTGCTTACGCCGGATAACTTCAGAAAGCGCGCCTGGCCGCTTCCGGCGAACGAGCTGCTATACGTAGGCCCCGCAACCGCGCGCAAGCTGCGTCAGCGCGGCGTTACCACCATCGGCGGCGTAGCCTCAGCCGATCCCCGGCTGCTGCAAAGCTGGTTTGGCAAATGGGGGCTTGTGCTTTACCGGTTCGCCAACGGCGAGGATTATTCGCCCGTACGCCGCGCCGGGCAGGAGAGCGTTATTAAAAGCGTAGGCAATTCAACCACCGCTCCGCGGGATTTAGTCAGCGAACAGGACGCGCGCATCGTATTTTGGACGCTGGCGGACAGCGTGGCCGCGCGCCTGCGGGAATACGGGCTCAAAGGGCGCACGGTGCAGATAAGCCTAAGGGATAATCAGCTTAATACCATTGAGCGGCAAATGAAGCTCCGCGAGCCCACAAACCTGTCAAACGAATTGTGGAACGCGGCGCTCGCCCTGCTGCGCAGGCATTATCAATGGCCGCGCCCCCTGCGAAGCGTCGGCCTGAGGGCATGCGGCCTGGCGGCGGAGGATACGCCGGTACAGACGTCCTTATTTGATGAAAGCGTAAACACCCGCCTGCGGCAGGAAAAGCTGGAGCGAGCGATTGACTCTCTGCGCGCCCGGTTCGGGCATGAGGCGGTGCTGCGCGGCGCCTTATACGAGGATCCGCGTCTGGGCGGACTGAACCCGAAGGAGGATCATATTATCCATCCCATCGGGTTCTTTGGCGGGTGATATTATGCAGTTGAAGGTGTACGTAACGGTAAAAGCGCAATTTTCGCCGGATGGAAGGCTGCGCCCGCTCTGCGTAGAGTGGGAGGACGGGCGCACGTATGAAATCGACCGGGTGCTGGATGTGCGGCGCGCGGCCAGTCTCAAGGCGGGCGGCGCGGGCCTTCGCTATACCGTCAGCATTAAGGGTAAGGAAACGTACCTGTTTCTTGAAGAGGATCGCTGGTTCGTTCAAAGAAAGCACGGGCAAAGGGATTAGAATATACATGCTTCTAAACACGGCGTGCGCATTGAGGGCTGCGGGTTACGAGATTATAAACGTAAAATTTGCTTATCGTTATCCATGCGCGGTCCCTTACAAGCCGTGTTTTGAGCCGCGTTTTGTTTCAATCGTTTTATTTCCGGGGTTTTCCATACCGCGCGGCATTTGAGCCATTTGGCTTTACCTTCATACTATTGGCAAAACAGCGCGGAGCAAGGCTCCGTGTGCCTGCCGTGACGATGCTCATCTCATATGCCGCGCGTTTCAGACAGCGGCCCTGCGGACGCATATTTGAGTCCGAGTTAAGGGCGAGGGTACGTTTAAAAATCTTTGAAGAACAAATCGCGCGCATTATTGAACAGAAGGTTTTATAAAAACGCCTCCGCGGGCCGGCTTAGCCCGCGGAGGTACTCTATTATAAGCGCGGCCACGCGAGCTGGAGGGGACTAAATACCCCTCCCAAGCTCATACGCCATTTCCGGGAAACGGGTCTTTTTTATGTCCTCCACGGTGTAGCATTCAAGCGCCGCGATTATCCCAGCCCTCTCCCATCCCAGATAACCCGTCATGCCCTTATACGTCGCGATGGCCCCGTTTGCGGATTCCATCGTATCGTCGCCGAACGTGAGTATGAGCGCGGTTTTCTTCGGGGTATGAAGCGCAGCGTTGTTCGCGTAAAATCTATCGATTACCGCTTTAATCTGTGCGGTTACGCCGTAATAGTAAACCGGGGATACAAAAATCACGGCGTCCGCCGCCAGAAGGTGGGGGTTCAGCTCTTCCATGGAATCGTCAAAAACGCAGCCTCGGCCGGTATCGCGGCACGCTTCGCAGGCGATACAGGGATGCACATCCCTAAACGCCGCGTCAAAACGATAGATTTGATGCCCCGCCTCGCCCGCGCCCCGGATGAACCTCTCCGTAAGCAGGGCGGATGTTCCTGCTTTGTGCGGGCTGCCCGTTATAACTACAATCTTCATCGCGTATCCTCCTGTTATTCATTTAAACCCTTGAATGTGATAATTGATATTCCTATCATAACGCCGTAAAATCGCTGTGTCAAAAGCTAATCCGTACGCTTTTATCACGGGTTTATGCAATGTGCTATATGTGCATAAAATCATACGCGTATATTCGCATGTTTTGGCAATAGTACGAATACGACTCATCCACGAGTTTCCGTAAATTTTTGTTACAACTATTTCTTCATATCAGCACTTTTCATAATCCTTTGGGGAATCAGCAAGCCTTCATCGACTCAAACGAGGTGCCCGCAATCGGGAGTCTGGCGCATTTTTTCACTGCTGGTGATTTGACATGCGTTATATCAGAAGTGTATATTAGTGAAGATGAAGAACTCCGTTTTAATGGCCATTATTGGCCAATATTTGATATTGGGTTCGACCCGGAAAATATTATGAACAATAATCATTGGGTTTTAGAATTGCAGTACAGGGGATTTAAAGCAGTTGTAAACAATGATATCGCTTCCATGCAAAATGCATTGACTTGCGCAGTAATATGTTGCGTTGTAAGCTATCCTCCTTGATTATGGGTATGCAAAACAAAAAACATCCCGATTGTCTGCATGGCAGCGCCGAAATTCCCGCAAGTATATAAATGCTTCTGGAATCAGCGAATACCGTTCTGTTTCTGTATACAATGCTTCTGTAGGTGGGCTTGCTGAAACTTACGCTGTTGCAATGCCGGAGGGTATAGTATTGGCTACTGGGGCTATGGCAAGTTTTGCAAAAAAAGGGGAACGCGTTAATGTCGCGGCTTTTGAGATTACCAGCCGTACTTGTATACCGTGTTTGTGCTACACGAATGGAGTGCGATAAAGATTTAGTATGTTTTACCGCAGCTAGCGCGACTTTTTGCGTTAAAGGAAGGGCAAGGCAGCGGGCGGATGTTTTTCTATTACTAAAAAAACGGAGCAAAGCGGACTTTGCCCCGACGTGGCGCACCTGTCGGGATTCGAACCCAAGGCCTTCCGCTTAGGAGGCGGACGCTCTATCCTGCTGAGCTACAGGTGCATATTCAGTTTTAATCTTACAGTACGCGTTTAAGGCGGCGTACGCTTCCCTTGGCCCTACTGTTATTCCCGCCTTATATGAGCCAGTTTATCCTCCATAGCAGCATATAAAACAGGAAATCCCCGCGCACCCTTCCGGCCTAACAGCCGCATATTATTATGCGGATGAACCCCGTTTAGGCAAAAACCAATTTTACGATATTAACAAATCGCCAGCCGTTCCAAAGCTTCGAGCCGTTACCATTATAGATAACGGATACAGCTTTGTCAATGTAAAATCTAAAAGCGTTAGCAATGTTATATAAATGGGTTGAACAACCATGTATGGCGGGAAACCCGCATTCCGCCTAAATTGTATGATTGGTTTGTTTAATAAGCTAGTAACTTTTAATTAAGGTGTACCAAACGCGCCAATCGATGCCCATTCCCCGCGCGTTAAGGAAGTACTACGAGAAAATATAAATTACAAAAGTATAAATATCACTTCTCTCTAGGCAAAACACCGTTTTTATCGATATTATAGCAAAACTAATATTGTAACTTTTTCGCGGCCAAAAGACTGCTATACAAAAACGCTCTTAACCTCTACTGTTTCACAGCCCAAACATGAAGGCAAACGCTTTCGTTCTCGCCCTCATGTTGCCTCGGTTCATAACGCGTTTATGCTGTCACACTTTTTTACAGGAATTCAAAGCTCACAGAACAGGCCCTTTTCGCCTTTTTCAGAATAAACTTCATAATCGGTATCATCCGTTTGAGTTTATCCTGTTTGCGGAACAAATTCTTTGAAGAATTTCTCCATATTTCACTGATACAATCCCACCGGTTCCAATGCATTTGTATACAGCGTAATCCATTGGCTTCATTTCCCAAATTGAAAATCCGCCGCTAAAGCCTCGTCCATCCGTGAAACGTCGGTTTCCTCATCGATGATTACGCCTATATCATAATTGAATTTCGTTACGGGATTGCATAACCCATACAAATCCCTTTTTACCTTCAGGACGAAGTAATCTAATGCGCTGTATAAGTTTTTCGTGACACTGAGTCTAAAAATCCGGGATGCTATGTTTGTTGTCATCATTGATGATTTCATTTGGAAATGCTCTTGCCAAAGCAATAAACCTCTGGCCGCCTCTGCTCTCAATTTTGTATTCATTCCGCCTTCCTTCGTTAATTTGATTACGAGGGGATTAAACAGATGAAGTTCTGTACCTTTACGCTTTGCCTGCTTTAGCGTCACTCTATGAAAACATGAAAAAGCCTTTGAGAAGCATTCCGGCATCATAGCCATACTTGTACGCGGCGTCAATCACTGAAATATCAGTTGTCTGAAGCTCCAGACCCGCCAACTAAAGGCACCTGTTCATGATGTATTCGTTGGCGTCATTCCTGCCGTAAAACTAAATATACTGTATAAATTATAGCTCGACATACACACGCTTTTGGCGACATCCTCATAGCTTATGCTATTTAAAAGACGTTTTTCCATATAGCATATAGCCTGCTGCAAAAGTTTCATTGTTTCCATGCTTAACCCTCCCTTGTTATAAGCATAACGGATTTAAGGCGTTAAATCCTGTCCTCGTTTGCTCAAACATGTCCGAAAAATCAATCTTTAAAACGTTAACCTATATTATTTTAAGCATATAACTTTACGCCATCTGCTAAGCCAAACAATTCAACTTAGCTGTAGCTTTAAAGCCTTATTCAAACTGAACAGCATTAAGTTTGCCAGTAGATTTCCTTGTGATAAAATTTACGTTTACTCTGATTTACGCAATATAGTTTTATAGAAAATTTAGAAGTTGCCTATACCATTCATCTCTATAGAATTCGCGTCTAAATACCATTTCTCATATATCTATATAATTAAATAAGAATAATTCGCCGTTAAACCTCGGCAATAAGCCGGGGCGTAAACCCCAGATGATCGGCGGAACACAAAAAATACCGTATTCCGTCCATCTCCCCTTCAAACGCGTTTCTGCACGCCCTTCCGTGCAAATGTCCGTAAACCGCGTATTGAACGTGATGTTCCTTCAAAAGATCAGTAAAGCCGGTGTCTTTTAGGTTATCGCCCATCGGCGGAAAATGCGTCATGGCGATGCGAACGTTTCCCTTATCCATGCTGGATAAGGACAGATTAAGCCTCAGCAACTCGCGCTTGTATATCTTCTCATCCTCATTGTTAAAGCCGTTGGAGCCGGGCAAATTCCAGCCGCGCGAACCGGCTATGGATACGCCCCCAATCGTTATGGAATCGTTTTGAAGCGCATACGCGTTTTCGCCCAGCGCGGCCCTTACTTTTGAAACAGAATTCCACCAGTAATCATGATTGCCCCTTATTAATACCTTGCGGCCCGGGAGCTTTGATACCAAGCACAAATCCTCGGCGGCGGCGTCAATGCGCATCGCCCAGCTGATGTCTCCGGGTATCAGCATTAGATCCGACTCTCCGACTAAATCGGCCCACGCCTCGGCAATCCTCTCGCTGTGCCGCTCCCATCCCGTTCCAAAAACGTCCATGGGTTTTCCGGCGTTACCGGGCAGGTGTAAATCGCCAATGGCAAATATCTTCATACGTTATTCCGCGAGAACATGCCCTTCTTCAAGCGTCACATCATCGCCAAGCTCCTTGTCAATCTCCTCCAGCTCGTTCTCGGGAATGTCGGAGGATAGAGGGACCTCGATCTCATCCATTTCAACATCAACCAAATCAAGGGGGTCAGCCGCCTCCAATTCGTCCGAAAGTTTCTCCAGCTTTTCCTGGCGGCGCTTTTCACGCAGGCATACGGCGCAAAGCTCCGAACCTCTCACAACGGGGTTCTCGCCGCATTCCATGCATATTACGACCTCCTCCGGTTCAGCCTCGCCCTTCATTTCACGACGGCAGACGTTGCAAAACTTTTCGTCGTCACGAATATAATTGAGTTCACATTTGGGGCACTTCCTCAAACCCATGGCCAATCGCTCCTCCATAAATTAACTCGCCGCCGTATCCATAAGACCGGAATCTCGGCAAGCCGGTTCCGCATACGTCATCTTACGAGGTTTTGAGATTGCTTTACACTTACTATTCGTACACTTCACTATTATGCGAACACGCCTATGCTATGTCAATAGCGCATTTAATTTTCACCGAAAAACGATGAAGAATCATTTACTACGCGCCCAATACCCGCTATAAGCGCATCCCTGCCTTCACCGCTGAACGAAGAATAGGGGATAGCCGCAGGCGGCGCGCCTAGGAGCCTGGCAGCCGTATTCGCGGCCTGGAGGCGCTTTGATTTAGCAAGCTTATCCGATTTAGTCGCTACAAGCGTGAACGGCACGCCATAATAGAGTATCCAGCGGAACATCTGTTTATCCTCCTCGGTCGGCGCGTGACGTATATCCAAAAGCTGGATTATATGTCCCACGCGCCCGGACGACAGATAAGCCTCCATCAGCTCTCCCCAGCGCTGCTTCTCTATTTTCGGCGCTTTGGCAAACCCGTATCCCGGAAGATCGACGAGATAAAAGCTGTTGTTGATGCTGAAATAATTGATAAGCCTCGTTTTCCCGGGGCTGGATGATACGCGCGCGAGCTTATAATTATTACACAGCGAGTTAATGATGCTTGATTTACCGACGTTGGATTTGCCAACAATGGCTATTTCAATCCCGCGTCTTTCCGGGTAATCCCCGCCAAGCCCAACGCTGGTAACAAATTCCGCTTGCCGAATGGCGAACGCCTTCTCCATTTTTGCTCAAAACCTCCAAATAAGCTATTGCACCGCCCGCCCCGTGTTTTTGGGGGGTATCAGCGCCGCCTCGCTCGCCGCGTTATTAAGCGCCGGACTTTGTGATAGCACCGCCTCCAGAACGGACCAGCCGTCCTTAAGCATTACGATGTTCAACGCGGCGCGTATCTGCTCGGGTACGTCGTCAAGGTCGGCGCGGTTATCCTCCGGTATAATAACCGTATGAACGCCGGCGCGGACGGCGGCGAGCAGCTTTTCCCTAAGCCCGCCAACGGCGAGAATTCGGCCTCTAAGCGTGATTTCGCCCGTCATGGCCGTTAATGGGCGCGGCGGTATCCCCGTGAGCGCGCTTGCGATAGCCGTCGCTATGGTTATTCCCGCGCTCGGCCCGTCCTTGGGCGTTGCGCCGTCCGGAACATGAACGTGCAGATCATACTTTTCCAAAAAATTTTCAGGAATATTCAGTCGCGCCGCGTTCGCGCGGATGAAGGTTAACGCTGTTTTCACGCTCTCCTGCATAACCTCCCCGAGCTTGCCGGTAATTTCGAGCCTGCCGCTGCCGGGCGTCGGCTGGGCCTCAATCTGAAGCACCGTACCTCCGGCCGCCGTCCACGCAAGGCCGTTCACTACGCCGACCTGCCCGCCGGACGCGGCTTTATTAATGTGTTTGGGTCTGCCCAGATAGCTTTCAAGCTTACGCGCGGTAAGTGTTATTCTAGATTTCTTCCCCCCGGCGAATTCACACGCCGCCTTTCGGCACACCGCCGCTATGGCTCTTTCCAGTTCGCGCACGCCCGATTCCGACGTATATCCGCGTATAATATCATAAACAACGGTTTCGGGGATGGTTAGCGCGCTTTTTCTGAGCCCGTGCTTTTCAAGCTGCTTAGGTATGAGATGCCGCCTCGCTATTTGCGCTTTCTCCGTTTCGATATAGCCTTCCAGCTCAATAACCTCCAACCTGTCCAAAAGCGGGGGCGGTATCGTCTCTTTGCCGTTTGCGGTCGTTAAAAACATCACCCGGGATAAATCATAGGGCACTTCAAGAAAATGATCCTGAAAGGCGAAATTCTGCGCGCTGTCGAGCGCTTCAAGCATGGCGGAGGCAGGATCGCCGCGGTAATCCTTGGAGAGTTTATCGATTTCGTCAAACAGTATTACCGGGTTTACAGTACCCGCACGGCGCATTGCCGCGATTATGCGGCCGGGCATCGCGCCGATATATGTGCGCCTGTGCCCGCGGATTTCGGATTCGTCATTTATCCCGCCTAAACTCATTCGTTCAAAATTTTTGCTAAGAGCGCGCGCGATGGAAGCGCATATCGAGGTTTTCCCCACCCCGGGCGGGCCGACGAAGCATAGTATTTGGCCGTTTATTTTGCCTGTCAGCTTTCCCACCGCCAAATACTCGATGATACGTTCCTTCACTTTTTTCAGGCCGTAATGATCCTCATCCAGCACTGCGCGCGCGCGGCCGATATCCGCCTCGCCTCCGCTCTCCTCTGTCCACGGAAGGTCCAGGACGCATTCCACATAGTTCATCATCCCCGGCGCCTCATGCGAGCCGGGCGGAAGCATGCTCATGCGGTTTATCTCCTGCTCAAGCTTTGCGCGCACTTTGGGCGGCAGCGACTTTTTCTCCATCCGTTCGCGATACTCATCGGCCTGGGAATCCTCGCCCTCGCCAAGCTTTTTGCGCACGGCCCTTAGCTTTTCCCTCAAATAGTATTCCCTTTGGTTTGAATCAATTTGTTTTTTTACCTGTTCCGTGATCTCCATGTCTATCCTTGAATATTCTGTCTCACGCTCGATAATGCCGATTACGCGCTTCATCCTCTCAAGCACGCTAAGCTGCTCCAGAATCTCTTGACGTTCCTCAGTTTCCTTTACGGAAAAATCCGCGGCCGCGTCCGTAAACGCGCCGTCGTCCTCAATTCTTTCAACTCCCAGCAGCATATCGCTGTTTACGCCTCCGTATTGAGCGAATTGGCGCGCGGATTTCATGATTTTCCTGCGTATCGCCGCCGCCGTTGCGGGCATTATAGGCTCGTCTTCAACGAGCGAAACCTCCGCCTCCAGATATGGTTCGTCCGAAACGGGCTTATTAAGCCTAGCCCTCGCTACGCCTTTTGCAAGCACGCGGCAAGTTTCATCCGGCAGGCTCAGCGCGTGCTGTATTTTTGAAACTACGCCAACGCTATAAACATCTTCCAAAGAAGCGTCCAACTTGTTAAACTCTTTTTGCGCAACCAAAAACACAAAAGAGTCGCCCTGTACGGACGCCTGAAGCGCTTTAAGGCTCTTTTCCCTTCCAACGTCAAAGTGAAGCTGCGATCCAGGAAATATGACCAGGCCGCGCAGCGGGATTACGGGTATATTTTTATATATTTTCTGCAATACGATACCTCGCTTTAACCACAAGAAATTTGATTAATCAATTATAATAGCAGGTATTTCAAATGACAATACAGAATTTGAGCGCAGCTGTTATTAAGTATACAAAGTTTGCGCATACACCCTTTAACCGTATTAAATCGCATACCAATACCAGGCGGCGGCTTGTACAAAAAACGCCCCGGCTTATCCGTTTATACCGGCGGGAGCCGAGACGCCTATATTCATATTAACCTTTATTTAAGGCGCGTACACCGTGAGGCTAATCATTTATCCACATCATAAACGCCCTCGGGAACGACCTAGCCGCGCCGAAAAACGTTTAATAAAGCGCAAATGAGCTCACTCTTCACCGAACTGAGCGGAATAATTGATCCACCCGTCCGGATCGTCGATCCACAGCCGTTCGATATTATAGTATTTGCGCTCTTCCGGATGGAAGATATGCATGAGGATATGGCCAAAATCTATAACAATCCACCTGCCCTGCGCGTATCCCTCGCGCCGCCTTATCTCAAGCCCCAGCTCAGGCGCTTTGGCGTTTACCTCCTCGCACAGCGCCTTCACCTGCGGCGTAGTGCGCCCGCTGCATACGATAAACCACTCGGCAATGATTGTTTTATCCACAACGTCAATCGCCAGAATATCCTGCGCTTTTTTATCATAAAGCACTTTACATAGCTCCAGTACTTTCTCCCTAGTCTGTCCGCTCAAGTCCATTCCTCCTGATATTGTATTTCGTTTTTTGCCTCCAGTGTCGCCGGATGGACGCGTTTGCCGAGCTTACCGCAATAGTTCAGGCTGCGCTCCATCCCCAAAACCACGGCGCGGTTTAAACCCCGCCAGGATTCGTCCCTGATTTCGTCAACCCCAGGAAAATCGCGGCCGGGCTCTATCATATCGGATAGATAAATCACCTTATCCAAGTCCGACATGCCAGTCCCTCCGGTCGTGTGCGCCGCGATGGCCTGAAGCGTATCCGCGTCGTTTACCCCATACTCCTCTCTGGCAATTACGGCGCCCAGTCGCGCATGGAGTATATCCGGAACCGCTCGTTCCCAATCATCCGGTTCAACGCCGAGCCGTTCCGCCAGCTCAAGCGGCGGTTCCCCTGTTTTGGCGCAATCGTGCAGCAGGGCGGCAAGCCGCGCTTTTTCGGGGTCGATTCCATACCTGTCCGCCAGCTCAACGGCCGTTAGCACAGTATTCATTGTATGCCTATACCTTTTTTTATTCAAGACGTCTTTAAGCTTTTCCTGAATAAGGCGAATATTTTCTGGAAAATATACCCCGGTTTCATAAATAATGCTTTGCACGCTTTGCGCGACTAGCTCCGAGACCGGCTTTGCGTGAAAAACGCGTTCCCGTACCAGCGTGGAAGAAATCTCCGGGCATCGCGCCTTTGATACACTTATTCGAGCGCCCGTTTTCATCCGCGCAATTTTAGCCTGCTCGAAAATATCCTCCGGCATGCCCTTTCTCGGCACGCCGATAATATGGGCCATTTCCGCTATGCCGGAACTTTCCCGCCAGCTTGGAAAATCCTTGAGCATATCGCCCCCGACAATAAGAAAAAAGCCGGCCTCAGGGTAAAATCCTTTTAACTGCATGAGCGTGTCCGCCGTGTAGCTCTTTCCGCCCCTCATTAACTCAAGGCCGGAAGCCTCAATTCCGTTTTCGTTGCTTGCGGCGGCCTCCGTCATCTTTAACCGAAGAAGCGCACAAACGCCGCCCTTAACCGTTTTATGCGGGGGATCGGCCGCGACCATCAGCAGAACCTTATCCAGGCAAAACTCCTTTTTAACCTGCCGAGCCAGCTCCAAATGCGCGTTATGAATCGGGTTGAACGTACCGCCCAATATACCGATAAGCATTTCATACTCCTCGTTAATACTCTATGGCCATTATACACCGTCAAGTATATGTTTTCCATCATGGGGAAAAATACACATTACAGCGGCGTTCGGAACCGCGCAACAAACATTTTTTAGGATAAATGCTAAACAGGGGGATTATGGATATGGAGCAGCAGTCAAGGCGCATGCGCAAATACTATAAAAATCAAATGTACGGCGGCAGAAGCGTGGTAGCGCGCGCGGTTGATTTTGTTACGCTGCGCGTGCTGAGTTTCTTTTTATTTTATTTATGGTTTTCACGAATGGTAAAAAACAGCGCGGCGACAGCGTTTCTATCTTTAATCGCGCTGCTCATGCTGTGCGTGGCCGTGAAGCTGTATAAAAGCATGCGGCTGGATAAATTCATCAAACGGGAGAGGCGCGCGTTAGGCCGGGAGTACATCCGGTCCCAGCTTATCCTGATGCAGCCCAAGCCCTTCAGGGAGCTTGCGGTAAAATGCCTGTCCAAAGCCGGGGACTGCGTCTACACGTCTCAGCAGGCGTCACCCATCTCAGCCGACGTTGTTTTAAAAGCCTACCATGCGGCGCAGAGGCGCGGCTGCGACAGCTTGGCTATCGTAACAACCGCCAAAGCGTCAAAAGAAGCTGTTGAATTTGCAGCCAAGCTCAAAGGCTGTGATATTACCATTGAGCCAGTGGATAAGCTCATCGACAAAGCCGAGGAGATGGGACTTGGCGCGGATGAAGATACAATAGATGGATTAATAATAGATCGCATTGAGATTAAAAAACAATATCGTAAAAAAATGCTCAGTTCACCATTCTCAAACAACCGCGCGCGCGCCTATCTGTTGGCGGCGGCCGGCTTGACAATCGCCTCATTTATCAGCGGATATTCGTTGTATTACCGTTTGATGGCCTGCGCGTGCGTTAGCTTTTCCGGCTTGACCTGGTGGGTTAACCATGTAACGAAGGAAAACGAAAGCGTGGAAGCGTGCTGACAGCGAAAATTTAATAAAGCCTTATATAAAGGGCGCCGCATTTACGTAACGTCCACAGAATTCAAAGGCGTTCTTAAACAAATTCGTCATGGTTACACATGGTTCTCCATAATTCTTTGAGAACGCTTAGCTCTTGGAGCGTTTGTACGCATACTGTAAATTGGCTCGGCCCGCATCCTAATCTCCGTTATATTTTAATTGTTCGATTCGGCCGGATTGAATTGCTTGGATATTGTGAGCAATCGCTTCCTCCGGCCAATCCCACCATTTCATCATAAGAAGTTTAGCTATTGTTTCATCCGCAAATCGTTTCCTTATCGGCTTTGCGGGAACGCCTCCTGAAAATAGTATAGGGAGGTACATCCTTGGTAACAACGGCGCGAGTACCGATAATTGCTCCATCGCCTATCTTAACGCCCGCAAGAATCACCGCTTCATAGCCTAACCATACATCGTTGCCGATAATAATATCTCCCTTATTGTCCCACGCTTGAGTAACATTCTTTTTCTCAAGCCCCCATTCCTCGAAGAACAGGGGAAACGGGTACGCGCTTATAGACGTCATAGAGTGATTCGCGCTGTTGAATAAGAATTTAACGCCGCAAGCAATCGAGCAAAATTTTCCTATAATGAGTATGTCATGATTGATAGGATAGTGGTACAGCACGTTATTTCGCTCAAACCCAGCAGGGTCGTTCACAAAATCGTTATACATCGTATAATCGCCGACTTCAATACTGGGGTTGGTAATTACAGTCTTAAGATAGACAGTGTGTGTATCACCCGTCCGCGGATATATGTTGTTAGCAGCAGCCATTCATCGTCCTCCTGCATTATGGTAATTATAATTGTAATTGACTAAACACGCGGCTTTATTACAATTTATCCCAGGCTTTGTATTTCGTTTAAAAGATTAACGTGCCTTTGCCTCAATCGCGCTTGGGCAAATAGCATTGTTTGATCGATCAGCCCGTCTATCCGGCGCAACAGTATGGCTTGCTGACCAAGCGCGCCACAGCATTGTTCGTTATACGCTGTAACGCTCGATTGCCTCGTCCACGCCGCCGTCGAAGATTAACCGGCCTTTTTTCAAGTATATCGCCCTGCTGCAAATTTCCTTTACGCTGTCCAAAGCATGGCTCACATAAAGCACGGTAATCCTTTGTTTAATTAATTCCTGTATTTTCAGCTTGCATTTTTTCTTAAAATTCTTATCCCCAACGCTCAGGGCCTCGTCAACCACAAGAATATCGGGACGGATGTTGATATTGATTGAAAAGCCCAGTCTTACGCGCATTCCGCTGGAGTAGGTGCGAACGGGCTGATCGATATAATCGCCCAGCTCGGCAAACTCAATGATAGCGGATTCGATTTCATGCGCCTCCTTAACCGTAAGGCCAAGCAACGCAGTCTTAACATAGATGTTCTCACGTCCGGTCATATCGTTTTGAAAACCGGCGGTAAGCTCCAGAAGGGCGGCCACCTTACCCTTAACGTCTACGCTTCCGGCGGTCGGGAACGTCACGCCCGTCACCATTTTCAACAGCGTGGACTTCCCAGCTCCATTAACGCCGATTATGCCCACGGATTCTCCGGGATAAATAGCGAGCGAAATGTTCTGTAGCGCCAGATTGCGCTTAACTCTCTTATTACCCCGAAACAAGGAATAAAAGCGCTCCCTTTGATCTTTATAAAGGTAGTACTCCTTGCTCACGTTTTGGAACTCGATTATTGGTTCCTTCTCTCCCATCCTAAGTTACCTCGTTAAGCATTGTTTTTACAGGCTGTTCAGCCCGGGATTATACAGCGATAGGGCGGCCGACAGTTATTGAGCAAGCTCAATCCGCGCCTATGGCATACAAATAAGCCTCCGCCGCGTCTCCGATTTTATCAAGCACTAAATCCCTGGGCTTGTTGTTGAGTCGGCCTTCCCGCACCTTCATATATTGGGCGGGCATGTATTGGCTCAAAACTCCAAGCGGAACCCGAGTGTTCTCCAAATTTGCCATCAATCGTTTGATCGCGTCCTGCACGGATGGTTCCGGCATATAGTAACGGCTCCTGTCGTAAAAGCTGAACATGCGCATGAGTCGCGTTTCCTCCCGCCCGCCTTCATAGTATTTTTGCCAATACTCCGGGCGCGAGAGCATCGCTTCTTCCAAAGCGCGCCTAAAGCCGCTTTGCCCGCCATCCCCATAAAGCTCCCGTTCGATCATATCAAGGGCAAGCATCGCCTCCCTGCATGCGAAGGTAAACGCGGGGCCGACCTTAAGTATCGCCGCTCCGTCCTCAACCATCCGCCTAAGATTCTCAGGGGTCTGAAAATCAGTCGAATGCGCCTCAAACGCAATGCCTTCCACCAACTTAAGCGCCTCCGTCAGATCCCTTGCCGCCTCCCTGTCGTATTCGTCCAGCGCGGATGCGCCGAATTCGACCCCGAGCTGTACTACAACGCCAACCACGCGCCCGAACGCCTCCTCCAACCCAAAATCGGTGAAGGTTCTGCGATAGGTATCAACAGTTCTTAAGAAATCCTTCGCCTTGGTAACGGTATCCTCGCCTTCCTCATGCTCCGCCCCGCCGGGTACGGGAACTTCGCTCCCCACCACGTAAACAGGGGGCTCCGCTTCCGGGTTGTCTTTAAGAACCTTAGCGTAAGCTTCCTCCGCAATCCGGCACAGCACGGCGCCGCGCCGGGCGATGGTTTCATCCAGTAGCGGGCTGTCTGGCGGATCGTCGCCCAACCGCATGCTCGTATCCAGATGGATTTTGGTATAACCGGCTGATACGTAAGCGCTTACCATATCAGAGGCCTTCGCCATCGCCTCCCGCTCGGGTTCCCTGCTCCATACCAGGGGGCCAAGGTGATCACCGCCCAATATCACCCGGGATCTGTCCAGGCCGTTTCTTTCAGCCGCGCCGTATACAAAATCACGAAAAGCTGCCGGCGTCATGCCCGTGTATCCGCCGAATTGGTTGACCTGATTAGATGTCGCCTCGATCAACGCGAAGCCGCCGCGCTCCAGCGTCTTTGTCATTACGGCCTCGACAACGAACGGGTTGGCGCTGCAGCACGAATACACGCCCGCGTTTAAGCCCGATTTATTCTGCTGAACAATGGTTCTTATCGGATGCATGTTTATCTCCTTACCGAAATCTAGTAAAACAGGCGGCTTCTTAATTAGCCGGCCGATATTTGTCAGCGTGAATCAAGCCTCGCTGTCAATCAGAATCTTCCCATGTACCGCGCCGCGCCGCTTAAAAAGTTCAAACGCGCCGGCTATTTCGCTCAGCGGAATGATCCGGTCAATCATCTCGCTGTCGTACTTCAATTCCCCGGTTTTGAAGAAATGCGACGTCAAATCCCACTCCGCCCCCGGGAACGGCGCGCTATAACTCATCCAGGAGCCGGTCGCCAGCAGTTCCTTTCGGTTTAGCATTTCCCATTCGCGCACGGTAAACGAAACGTTACGCAGCGGCGTGCCGATAAAGCAGATTTTAGCACGCCCACCGGCAAGCGAGAGCGCGGATAGAATCGTTTCCGGCGTTCCGGCCGCGTCAAACACATAGTCAAACCCACGCCCCTCGGTAACCTCTGCCGATAACTCCTCGAACCGCGGATCCGTGCTCAAGAGCGTATCCGTCGCGCCAAGCCGCCGCGCCAACGGCAGCTTGCCCCCATCAATATCGATGGCGGCTATGCGTTTGGCGCCCATTATTTTCGCCCATTGAAGGGTGAAAAGGCCAACCGTGCCGGCGCCGATAACCGCTACGCTCCCCCCCCCCTCAAAGCCGGGGAGCCTAAGGCCGTGGAGCGCCACTGTGCAAGGCTCAAACAGCGCGCCCTGCTCAAATCCGACCGTTTCATCAAACGGGAATACGTTCGTATCCGGCACTGCCACATATTCCGCGAAGCTGCCAAACCGCCTTGAACCGATAAAACTGTAAAACCGGCAAAGGGAATAGTTCCCTTTCATGCAAGCCTCACACTTAAAACAAGGCACGAGCGGAACGCCCGCCACCCTGTCTCCGGGCTTCACGCGCGTGACCTGAGAGCCCGCCTCTTCAACAATGCCGGAGAATTCATGCCCTAATATGTTCGGGAACGTATGGGATGTGCCAAGATTTACGCGCGGCACATCGGATCCGCATATCCCCGTATACTTTACCTTTACCAGCACGTCGTTCGGATTCTGTATCTTCGGCATTTCGGTATCCGTATACCGTATGTCCTCTTTGCCAAACACCACGCCTGCTTTCATGCGTTTCCTCCAATCCCGCGCTTAGCGCGGTTAAAAATAATAGTCCGTAAGCAGCTTCTTAAAAGCCGCCATATCTGGTTTTCTTGTTATTTTCAGGTTGATGAGATCCGTGGGTATCACCTTCATCGGAATATGGTGCGCGAGCGCAATCGCGCCCGCGGAAGTCATGCGCTCCAGCTCCTCATCATCCGCGTTCGCATAAACGGGATAAATAAGCTCAAACAGAAACGCTTCAGGCGAAGCGCCCGCCACAATCTCCCGGCGGGGGACGACTTCACAGATCTCCAGGTTTTCATCCATGCGGTAAACCGTATCGTATTGCAGCTCGCCAAGCGTCGCGCCCCCGCAAGAGCGCACCGCTTCAATTACCTCAAGCGTGCCTTCAATATCCACATACGGATGGGTCGCGTCGTGAATCAATATCACGTCGCCGTCACTAGCTATGCGCGAAGCCGCTTCCAGCCCGTTCTTAACGGAGCCTGAGCGCGTGGAGCCGCCCGCGACTACGCAATTTAGTTTTTTAACCCCAAGCTTCTCGCCCCATTCCCGTACGTAATCCACCCATTCGCCATGGGAAACACAGATAATATGGTCAATTTCGGGCATGCGCCCATACTTTTCAAGTATATAGGCAAATATCGGCACACCCTGCACGAGCACGAATTGTTTGGGGATATCCGCGCCATAGCGCGTACCTGATCCGCCCATCATAAGCAAAAGTATGTTCATATCATTCCTCCTCGCTGTGGATATCCGTAACGTCGGTTCCTCCCTCGGCGCAATCGACCGACCAGCGTATCAAATCATGCCCGGCCTGCTTGTGCTTGGGAGGCAGGCGCATGAAGTCTCCGTACTGCATGGTGAGAAACACCTCAGGCGCCCTAGGTACCTTGGCGGGAACGCCCTCAAACATTATGTCCCGATACGGCAGGAGATCCTCAAGCTTAATGTAGGTATAGCTTGGTACAAAGCTAGCCACCGTGTCAAGTCCCATTCTCTGCGCTTTTTTGTTATACTGCGTGGCTTTTCGGATATATAGGGCCTGCGTTAACCAAAGCGGTATGAGAGCGAACGAGCGGCGTTTTAAATACCCAATCGCCCGCGCGAACCTGTCCCTGGCTCCGAAGGGCTTTACCTTTTCATCCGGATCCCTCACCTGCCTGTTCACCACAAAGTTGTGTATGCGTTCATAAAAGCGCACCTGGCTCCTGAACCTGTTCTGCGCACGCTGATCCTTCGGGATATAATCGAACGGAAATATATCCAGGCAGATCCCCTTATGGTAATCCCTGTTTTCATTATAGCTGGTGATATACGCCGTATTATCCTTGCGGATTTTTGAAAACAGGTACGGTATTTTACGGTCTTTCCCGCGCGTTTGCAGAAAGAAACCCTTGGATAAAAGCGGCCCGGCCTTTTCCAAAAACGTATCGTAATCCTTTCTAAGCATGCCGACGTCAATATCATCGTCCCAGGGGATGAAGCCCCCGTGCCGTATATAGCCGAGCATTGTGCCGCCGCAGACAAAGTAGCCGACGCCTACCTTCTTACATACTCTGTCAAACTCCTCGAGCAATTCTAAATCCACGCGCTGTATCGCTTCGACGCGCGCGCGGAAAACGTCGTCCTGCAGCGTGGTCCATATCGTGCACTCGCATGGGCATGGCAGCATCACAGGTCCGAAGGGCCTTCTTTGCAGCGGAAACACCTGCTCAAGCTCTACCATTTTGCTCGGAGAAACTACCGAGCGCATGATGTATTTATGCGATTTTTCATTATACCGAACGGCAGTTTTTAAAAGCTCTGTATAGCATTTGCTCAGCGAACGGCCGCCGTATAGGATTTTTTTTGCGACTTCACGCGGGAGGCTGTAAGATCGTTTTCCTATTTTGCAGCTGTTTATCCTGTCGAATTTTTTGTTCAGCCTCCGCATTTTTCTTAGGTGCGCGCATCTCAAATCAAACGGCTCCGGCACCGCGTCGAATGGGCTCAGCTCAATCCAATACCAGCCGGCGGCCTGCATCAGCTCGCTTTGAGCTTCAAACCAAACGCCCACGCGCGCCTTCCTGCGCGGCGTAATCCCGTCAAGCAAAAACGCGTCAAGAATAAAACCGTAATCCTCCGACTTGTACGCCATCACGTCTACAAAGCGTTCATAATCGGCCCTGAGCATACCAATTTCATACTTTTCTGCTGATTCAGGGCATATGGCCTGATAGTGAACGCAGTGCTCAAGCATGCTGCTAAAGGCAAAATACTCAATTTTATGCTCACTGCAAGCCTTATCCAGCGCAGCCAGCAGACGATAGCAGCACTCCTGCCAAACAGGGGGCTTTACCCGCTTGCCGCATACCGGCATATCCGGCTCAAGGGACGTTATGAGCGTCTCCTCGGAATCAAACGTTTTCTTAATTACTCTCTGCTCCGCCTTCATCTTACCTCCCCTTACAGTACGTCCGCCATTGTTTTCCTGAGGCGCTTGTAATTCCAAGCGCCAATAATGATTATAAAGGCGAGCTCAATCAGAAAAACAATCGTTTCCTTAGGCGAATCAAAGAACCACTCGTTATAAATAAACGCCTTGCGGTATCCGTTCGCGAAATAATTGATAGGGTTAATCAGCATAATATGCCTTAACCAAGCATATTCAATGCCGTACGTATCCCACAAAATGCCGGATAGCCAAAACATCGCCTGTATGGTTGAATCTATGGTGTTCTGGAAGTCCTTGCTGTATACGCTAAGCGGCGCGGTTATCCATGAAAGCGCGAGAAAGAACAGGAACATCATTGGAAAATACCACAGTATCTGAATGTTATACAGCGTTGGCGCGTATCCCGCGGCGACAAGATAAATATACATGATAGCCGTAAGCGCGATGTGTACGTACGCCCGAGCCAGGGCTGAAAAAGTCATTATCGTTGATACGGGGTATGATATTTTTGTAACAAACTGCTGGTTGTTGCGAATGCACTTTGCGCCGCCCACGATCATGTCGTTCATAAAGAACCAAGGTACAAAGCCCGTGAGCATGAACACAAAACGTGGTACGTTCCTAATCTCGGATCCGCCGCGTATACCGATTTCAAACGTAAACCAGAACACCATCAGCGTTATAAGCGGCTTGATTACCGCCCATGCCGAGCCCATAAGCGTACCTTTATAAGCTTTTGAAAGTTCTATTTTGGACAGCATGAAAATCTGCTTCCAAAACCCCTTATGCTCCCTAATTATCTCCCTCAAACCATCACATCCTCGCCCAGTATCGTCCACGCCTCAAGGATATGTCCCTTTCGATCCTCTTCGGCGGGCAAAACCCAATAATCCCCGTACATATTTGTTAAATACCGCTCGTAGCACCCTGGAGCGGGATGCGTATCGCCCTCGAAAGGCAGCGGTGTAGAACATATGAAATCCGCCTTATGCATACGTTCCCCCGGCCCTCTTGTCCAGACAAGGCCGGCAGCGAATTCGGCTTTATCAAAATCATGCGCGGTACACACCTTTTCGATCCGGCGTATGAACCAGCCGTGGCCTATTATCCTGGCCGGCAGTGCGATTAAAAATCGGGCTAAGCTCCGCGCAAAGCCGGATGCGCTGCCAATTGGCATCCATACGGCGGTCAGCAGGCGCTGTAATCTTAAAGCCCGCCTAAAAACCCGGCGCACTGCCTTGTCACCGTCTGGAAGGCCATCCATTGGAAACACGTCTATCCACAGCGGCTGGGGCTTGCCCATATCCCGTGTGCGGGCCATACACTCAGGATCGACGACCTTCATGAAGGGGTATCCGTATTGCTTGTCCCGCGGGTAAGTTTTAACCTCATAACGGCCAATGCGCCCATTAGCAATTCTGATAAGGCGCTCGTAATCCGGGCGTGGTATCAGTATATCCACGTCGTCGTCCCACGGTATAAAACCGCCGTGCCGCGCGGCGCCAAGCAGCGTACCGCCCGCCAGATAATAGCGCACGCCTATCTCCCTGCAAAAGCCGGCCAGCGCCCGAAGGATACCCGCTTCGCGTTCTTGTATATCCCGTAAGCTCAGCCCCTGTTTTGCGCCCTCCATACTCACGACCTCCTCAGATAAATATCCCATGCGAGCTTGTACAATCCCTCGCTGGCTCTAAGAAGCCTCAGCGCCGCCTTATGCTTACCGCTAAGGTAAGGCCCGCCCATGACGGAGGCGCGCTTTTCATATAAGGCCGCCTTCACCTCATCATAGTATTCCCGGTTTTTTTCCCGCCCGGAAGCGATAATACGGTAAATGAGCGACAGGCACGTGATAACCGTGAAGCAGTCCGCATGCTTAACCAGCTCCGGACAGTTTTCCTTTACAAACGACTCAATCTCTCTGGCCGCCTCCAGCGCGTCCATGGCTTTTTTGCTAAAGCCCCGCCCCATGATACTGCCCGGCCTTTGATAATAATAATAGCATTGCTCCTTATCATACGCTACCGTATCGCATTGATAGTACAGCCGGTAGGTGGTAAAAGCATCCTCAAAAATGCGGCCGGCCGGATACCGAACGCCGTTAAAAAGGTCTTTGCTATAAAGCTTGTTCCAAGCGGTATGCCCGCCCGTTGCCGCGCCCGTGAGCATATTGGCCAGAGCTTCTCTGCCGGACATGGCGAAAGGGGGGGCGCTATCCCTCTTTTGCTTAATTGGAGCGCGCCCGTCAAAAACCCGTAGTGAATCGCAGACGGCGAGCTGCGCGTTAAAGCTGTTAATATTGCTTAACAGCCGCTGATACATATCCGAGCGGATCCAATCGTCGCTGTCTACAAAGCCGATATATTCGCCCCTCGCCGCCGCTATGCCCGCGTTGCGCGCGGCGGAAAGTCCCTGGTTGCGCTGATGAAAAACCCGAACTCGGCTGTCGGCCTTGGCATAGCCATCACATATTTCGCCGCATTTGTCCGGCGAGCCGTCGTCTACCAGAATAACGTCCAAGTCCTCATGAGTCTGCGCCAGCACGGAAGCCACGCATCTGTCAAGATACGCTTGGGTCCGATATACCGGTATAACAACGCTGATTGTCGACACGGGCCGCCTCCTGTTCAAAATCCGGTGCAATAAAAAACGGCTGTTTAACATGCATGCCGATACTGGGTGACAGTATAGCCTTATCGCCAGAAAAAGTCAATATTTCCGACTAAAACGCATAAGCTGGGCGTCCGGGCGTTATAATCGCAGCTTATGTTTACTTCCAAATATCGTCAAGCCTGTTTAATTGCCCCCAATACCCGCTTTGCTTCTCGCCTGGCTTATCATGTTCACGTCTGAATATTTCTGAGGCAATTTCTTTCAGCGGAGGTAATGATGAATGCCTTAATTACCTATTCAGTGAAAACATCGCGCGGCAACCTCCCGGTTTAATCCCGGTTTATGTCACGGCAGCGGCAGGCCGCGTTGCTTTCTTGCAAGCGGCCGTTTGAGCTTGGCGACTTTTACCGTCCAAGGGTTAAACGGATCTCAGTCTGCTTAAGCTCGCGTTTACATTGCGCGGCCGCCGAATGCCAATATCCCGCGAGCGTCCGGCGTGTAGGCTCGGGGAACGGGTTTATACATACGGGAACCGTACTCGCCCTTTCGTATTATTTACGTTTTATTCATAATCAACACCAAACGAATAGCGCATTGCGAGCTTATGAGGTAAAAATGTATAAGGAATAGCGGTTGCGGCGCTCAAATTCCACTGCGATAAGAAAAAGGAGCGCTTCCTTTGGGAATCCGCTCCTTTTTAATTTTATAATACCTTAATCTTTGTCATGGCAGCCACAGCCGCACTCTTCGCCGCAATCATCCTCGCAATCGCAGTCCTCGGATATGATTTGCTCGGCAATAGCAATAAGTTCGTCCATCTTCTCCTCATCCGGCGGGAGGAACTCTTCCTCATCACCATTGACAACTATTTTCATTATGTACGCTTCCTGTTCGGATTCCTCGTCGCCTGCGCCTTCCATATCCACAAGTATGGCGTACTCTTCGCCTTCGTGCTCAAAATACTCCAGCACGTCCAGCTCCAGCTTGTTGCCTTCCTCATCTTCAAATACGACAGAGTCGCGTTCTTCTTCCATTGCTTTTCTCCTTAACAATTAATTTTCTACCTAAAGGCGCATTGCTCCGTTTAGGTTGCCTGTTCCAACTCAAGAATATTCTACCGCATCCGGTTTATTCACGCAAGGGTGTTTACAAGAAGCGGCCGAGCGTTTACCATGTAGTTTAAACGATTCATGCCTGTGGCATACATAGGAGGAGCCAGCGTGTTTACCGCAACGTGGAAATGGGGCCTTACGAATTTTGACGAGGTGCGAGCCGTTCGCACCGCGGTTTTTATTGAGGAAGGCGGCGTCAGCCCGGACGAGGAGTTTGATTGGTTCGACGGCATTAGCGCGCATCTCCTTGTAAAAACGCGATCCGGCGAACTGATAGCCGCCGCGAGGATGTACCCGGACGGAGGGCAAACCCATATCGGACGAATCGCCGTTATGCCGGTTTTCCGGGATCAGCCGTATAAGGAATTCTGCCTGCGCATGCTTTTGTTCAAGGCGCAGTCGCTCGCGGGAGAGGAAATCGTGGTATCTTCGCCGGTTGACGACGTGGTGCTGTACGCCTCCTTCGGGTTTGTTCCCGCCGGCGCGCCGGTTTTTGAGCATGGGGGCGAACATATAAATATGCGTGTGAAGCGCGGCGAGATACGCTGGCACAGCCAATGCAAAGGCCATAGCGAGGAAAAATGACCGCGGGCGGCCCTTAATTATAAGTAAGAATTTATTCATAAAAGCACTTGCGTATCCCGCGGGTATTGGTTATAATATTAAACGTTCCGCTTACTCAGCGCGCTGATGTAGCTCAGTCGGTAGAGCACTTCATTGGTAATGAAGAGGTAGGCAGTTCGAATCTGCTCATCAGCTCCAAAGAAAAGCCCTATTTTTTAGGGTTTTTTTGTTATATATTCTTTTTTAATAGCGAGGGGTAATCTCGTAGATACCTAAGATATTATTTCTCGGCGCTTGGAACAATAGGGTGCATTTTGATGTTTGAACAATAGTTGGCGGTAATTATATATTTGACAATAATGCCTGAGTTGGTGCTATAATCGACAAAATATAGATAGTTATCAGCGAACGTTTAGATTTATCAACAAAGCGCTCTGCTGTCCTCGGGAAATTGATTGCTGAGCTTTCGCTTATGTGCAGAAACAGGAAAAACTATTATGCGACCGAAATCGCATTTAGCATATATCGATTATTGATTATAATATTGTGCTTTCTATAAAAACGCTGTTAATAGGAGTAAATATCATGCTGGAATGTAATCAAATTAGAAAAAAATATGCGCGCAGGGCGACAAGAAGAACAATAGAGACTACCGAGGTTTTAAAGGGGTTGGATTTAACAGTTGGCGACGGCGATATTTATGGATTGCTGGGCTTAAACGGCGCCGGTAAGACAACATTAATCCGCATCATCTCCGGCATCCTGCGTCCAGACAGCGGAAGCGTTGTGATTGATGGCAAGACGTATGATAAAAACGAGAAGGAGATTAAGAAAAGCCTTGGCGTTGTACTTGGCGGCGATAGATCTTTATATTGGAAACTAACCGCGGTAGAGAATCTCCAGTTTTTCGGTTCACTTTATAATATGAATTCACGTGAGCTGAATCATAGTATATGCGAAAAGCTGTCATATGTAGGGTTGCTTGAAAAGAAGGATGCTTTAGTTGAGACATATTCGCGGGGAATGAAGCAGCGTCTTCTTATCGCTAAAGCGCTTCTCACCAACCCAAAGCTTCTGCTTCTTGATGAACCAACCGTGGGCTTGGACGTTCAGATTGCCCATGATTTCAGAGAGCTTATTCTCATGCTGAACAGGGAATATCATATTACAATTTTGTTAACCACGCATTATTTAAATGAGGCGGAGGAACTTTGCTCTCATATTGGCGTTTTACGGGTTGGGGTGATAAAACAACAAGGGACTATAAACAAGCTTTTCGAATTCCAGCCGGAACCTCCTTAGTTCCAATGATCGTTGAAAAAAACGATTTGGATCATGCCATATCGCGTAACACTTCAATCTCAAAAGTTTCCGAGCTGGCGGGTTTGGGAGTCGCAGGGCTGATTACGGCCTCTTTTGGAGTGGGGGTCGCCATGATAATTGATATGGTTACCTTTTTTCTTTCGGCACTATTAATTTTCTCAATTAATGTAAAAGAAGAAAGCAAGGGGAACATTCCATCGCTTATTCACCATACTGGCAGAAAAAAGTTAAAAAATTATCATACGCTTTTCGTAGAGGGTTTGCGATACTCAATTAAAATGAAAAGTGTAAGCCGTCTGATTATATTTGTTGTGATTTTTAATGGACTTCTTGCTCCGATAAACTCATTGCTTGTTCCATTAATATCCGGAGTATTAGAGCTTTCCAGCATAGTATTGTCCAGCTTTTCAATTTTGCTTTCGGTGGGTACGATAGCAGGCGCCCTCCTATTTCCTTATCTCTCAAAGAAAAGTACCTCTGATGGTCGAATCATTGGGATAAACGGGGTTTCTCTTGGCGTGATGTATGTAATTATGTTTATATTGGGTACTGAGTTTATTCACTTCTCTTTTGTTCCGTATGGACTTTCCGCGATAGGGTTTCTTTTGGGCTTTAATATTACATTCATATCGAGCCGGCTAACCGTCAGCTTTATGAAGCAAGTCGATCAAAACTATTTGTCGCGCGTTGGAGCGTTATACAACGCGTTCGCCAGTGCGGCCATGCCTCTTGCAGCAGGATTAATAAGCCTTATTTCGCTTCGTGTAAGCGTTCCGTATATTTATTTGTTTTTCGGCTTGATTAGTATCATCGTAATGTCTATAATTATACTTGTAGACAAATATTTGTTTGCAAATGACCGGATTGCGAGGAACGCGCAAAGTCAGGCGAATGAGGAGGAGCAATTACCAGCGTGCGATTTAGAGCGGCATGATAATCAAATTTGAAATGCCCATACTGTTTTGAGAAGATAGATGAAAACTGTATCGATATGCCAACACACTATCTCCCTCAGATAGAGCGGGTAATCAAGTTATAAAAGAGAAAGGCTTGCACATAGGCGCGGTCAGCGCCCCGTGCAAAGAAACCCTTGCTGCGCAAGGCATTCCGAATCTGACTACATGTCGTCAGGTTCGGTTGAAAGCCTATGGGGTTGCGGTTCCGACCCTATCCTGGTTTTTTTTGACAGGCTGACAAGGCCTGCAAACGCTGGCCTTGTAATACTGTCAAAGAGCATCGTACGCAATCGTAATTATACAAAACTTTTATGGGCTTTTGAGCTTACACTCAAAGGCGGCATATTTCCTACTAATTGAATCTCTTTGATCGCTATAAATTGCATTGCTCTTGATTCATGGGTTCATTCATATTTAAAAATCAACATATCGCACAAGCGCTATAATTCGAGCAATTCATCGCTGATGCTTTTAAGATTCTGGTCGTGCGTGGCGATAATCAGCGTTTTATCACCCCGCGCCTTTACGCGCCTAAAAGCCTCCGAAATTATACGGCTGTTCTCATAATCAAGATTGGCGGTCGGCTCGTCAAAGAGCAGGATATTCGCGTTATAAGCAAGGAATACGGCCAAGCAAAGCCTTTTATGCTCTCCGCCGGACAGGTTCTTATCCGAGTTAACCAGCTCATAATCAAGCCCGTTTTCTAAGTTTACAAACTTCCTCTTCAGGTTAACCGTATCCAGCAGCCGCCACATCCCCTCCTCCTCAATTTCGGGGTTCACAATCTGAAAGTTCTCCCTAAGCGTTATGTTGAATAAATAAGGGTTCTGGGGCAAATAAGCCCAATCCCCGTCCCGGAGCCAGCTATCGCCCATATCCGCGAGCCGTATTTGACCTTTTTCCTGCGGATACAAAAAACCGTAGATGAGCTTGAGCAAGGTGCTTTTCCCACAGCCGCTCGGCCCCCATAATATGGTCGCCGAGTTTTGCTTGAACCGCCGGCTGAACTCATCAAAAACCGCTTCGCCGCCGCTTCCGTATTGGTATCTCAGGCCGTTAAACTCGATTACGGCGCCATCCAGCGCCGCGCAGGCATCGTAAACACGATTTTTTTGACGGGGAAGCGCCGTAAGTTCGTCGATCCGCTCATATCCGGCCCTGGCGCTTGATACGCTTGAGTTAAAGTTAACCAGCGACATCACCGGGCCGATGAGCGAATTTGTAAAGTTCGCGAATATCAGCAGGGTGCCGATCGTGGGGTTTCCATTCAATATGAACCAGCTCCCGCCGATTCCATACAGGATGGCCTGATAAGGGACCATGATAAACATCCAGCTCGTACGGTTGAGTATATCGACAATCACCTTAAACCGCACATGGTTTTTATGCAGCGCGCCGACGCTTGCCCCGAACCTTTGGTTCATATAATCAAACAGGTTGAAGGCCCAGATATTATCCCTGCATTTGATACCTTCCTCAATATCGTTGTTCACATTCGCCCTGTTGCGTTGATTGACTGCCTGTATTGCGTGCAGTTTTTTTTGCATATACCCGTTAATCAGTATTAATACCGGATAGACCGGCAGAGAAAGGAGGGCGAGCCTCCAGTCGATTACAAACATCGCGGACAGGTATATCGCAATCCCGATGATGGACGAGGCCGCTTCCGGGATCCCCCTAGAGATTAACCCCTCAAGGTTATCTACGCCGTAATTTATGGTCGTGTGGATAGCGCCGGCGCTTAATTGATTAAAGGCAAGGTAATCCGCTTTAAGCACATGGGCGAATATTCCGCCCCGGATTTTATCCAGAATGCGGGCGCAGATACCGCTGAATATTTTCGTGCTGTACACGCCCAAAAATGAAGACGTGAATACGAATAGAAGGAAGAGAAGCTGTATGGGCCAAATCCACCTTATGTCGCCCGCAAGCAATATATCGTCAACCAGTATTTTTAGCGTATAGCCGGAGCCAACGCCCACGACGGTCCCCGCCAGCGCTATTAAAACGCCGCAAAACAGCTTTAACCGGTGGCCGCGAAAGTAACGGATTGATCGCCTGACGACGGATGTGTTCGTATTGCAAGCTTCTGATTTCATATATGCCTCCTAAGAACAATATGTGCTAATTGGCGGCGGCTGGAATACCGCAAAAACCTCCAGTGTATGTTATATAAAAGAATAATTTTTGGATTGGTTTAGCGCCTATTTTTTACACAGAAATCACACATAAGCCAAACCGCCGATTCGACCCGTCCAATAAATGATTGCTACATGACAGACAGACGATATAAGCAGTATTAAAACGATGAACATGAATCGCTTCGTATACGGCCGATAACTGCGCTTTAGTGACTTTAATAGTGACTGCACGTTAACCTCCTGAAGTAGAATATTAGGAAATGCATGAAGAAGCGCATTCAGCTTTATTATGATTATTGTATAACAAGTTTTTTTCTTTGTATATATTTACTTTTACAAATGCTGAAAATAAGACGGAACAACAGCGCGCAATCGAGCTTACCTAATATATCCATGTCCGTTCAAGCAATTTTAAAAACTTATTATGTATGATAACGCTTAAATCCGCCACATTAATATTGAGGTGATGATTAATGAACGAAATGCCCCAGGGATTTTTAATGTCGCTCTCACGTAACCCTGAAGCAATGAAGCGCTTTTGTGATTTGTCGTCGCGTGAAAAGGAGCGGTTAATCCGCAGCGCGCACAACGTAACATCCAAACATGAGATGGATGAATTAGTAAATATGATATGAGGTGATATGATGACGAACAAATATGGCGACCAGCTTTTGCCCACGGATCAGCTGGATAATCTCTTATACACCGAGATTGGCGTGCCGATAGGCATGGGTAATACGTCAATGCGCCAGGTCGTTGTAATGCCGGATCATATACGGGAGGATATCACGGAGGCCGGGCTTGAGCACGCCTCTGAAGAAGAACTTCTCGCTTATGTGAACTCCCGGCCTGATCAGTTTTAGTTGTTAGAATACATTCCAACCCCGCTGCGCGCTTTGAGTTTGTCGGCCCCTGGGATCCAGGATATAAAGCGGAAACAGGCGTCTTATCATTCGTCAGGCGGCGACTTACGCGTCGGGAGCAAAAGCCTTGCGGCGCAAGGCTTTTGTTATCCCGTTTGGACGTTTAAAGGCGTAATCGTCTTTGAAACCTAGTATGTAATAATCAGGCCGTTTGAAACCGTCACACTGTTAAATCTCATACAAACGTAGCCCTTCAACGTTCGGTCAGCCGATAATTCAGCTTTCTTATGCGCCCGTTATTTAAACTTTAGCGTTATTCTCCATCCCTTCGACCGTTATGCACCCGCACGGGCAAACCTTAGCGCATTCGCCGCAGCGCGTACATTTATCCACGTCGATTCGCGCAAATCCGTTTTCCACCGCGACGGCTCCGTATTCGCAAGCCTTAACGCACCGCCTGCACGCGATGCAGGCCTTCATGCAGGAGGAGCGCGCCAAACGGCCGCTGTCGCTGTTCCGGCAGCGCACCAGCACCCGCGCCTCAAGCGGCCTCAGTTCAATCACCCCCCGCGGGCAGGCGGCAACGCATGCCCCGCACGCCTTGCATAGCTTTTCATCGATATGCGCCACGCCGTTGACCATATTTATGGCGTTAAACACGCAACTGTTCATGCAATCGCCCAACCCCACGCATGCAAACCGGCAAAGCTTTGGCCCGCCGGCCAAAGACGCGGCGGCGCGGCAGCTTTTATAACCGTCATACTCATACCTCTCCCGCGCGATACCGTCGGTACCCTGGCAGATTACGCGCGCCACCATCGGCTCGCGCTCTTCCACCTCCACTCCCAGTATACCGGCAATACTTTTAGCGGTTTGCGCGCCGCCGGGCGTACATGCCTCAGGCTTAATCTCACCCTTTACAACAGCCTCGGCGAACACGTCGCAGCCCGCCAGCCCGCATGCGCCGCAGTTCGCGCCGCCAAGGCACTCGCGCACCTTGTCAACGCGCGGATCCGTTTCGACACTTAACTTTTTCCCGGCTACGCCCAGCATCAGGCCAAAAATCAGGCCTAGAGCGCCAAGGGCGGTAAACGCTGCTATTATAGCTGTAAAATCCATATCTGCCTCCTATCAAGCCAGGCCGGAGAAGCCCATGAACGCAACGGCCATGAGCCCGGCGATAATCAGCGAGCCGGAAAAACCCTTGAGCGCCTTTGGCATTTGGGATGTTTCAAGCCGCTCGCGCACGCCGGCCATCAGCACAATGGCAAGCAGGAAGCCCAAAGCCCCAAACACGCCGTTGAGCACCGCGCCAAACAGGTTATAGTAGTTGTCAATATTCAATATCGTTACGCCGAGCACGGCGCAGTTCGTTGTAATAAGCGGCAGGTAAATGCCTAGCGCGCGGTACAGCGAAGGGCTGCTCTTTCTGATAAACATCTCCACAAGCTGCACCAGACTCGCAATGACCAGGATAAAGCTTATCGTGCTGAGGTACTCAAGCCCCAAGGGTCTGAGCGCCCAATGATAGATCATCCAAGTGAACATTGAGGCAAGCGCCATCACAAACGTTACCGCAAGCCCCATGCCGGTAGCGGTTTCGACCTTTCCGGAAACGCCAAGGAAAGGGCATACCCCCAAAAACCTAGAGAATATAAAGTTGTTGGTGAGCACGCAGCTCACCATAAACAAAAGGATATTGCCTACGTCGTTCATCCTTTATTCCCCCTTTTTTAGGCGTTTTTTCTCTGTGCGCTGCGTAAGCGCGTTTATCAAGGCAAGCAGTAGCCCGTATGTTACAAACCCGCCGGAAGGTAGTATCATAAACAGCATCGGTTCGTAGCCCTGGCCCAAAAGGTTCATGCCGAACAACGTCCCGTTCCCTATCAACTCCCTAATGCAGGATATGAGCGTAATGGCGATGGTAAAGCCCAAACCCATTCCCAGCCCGTCCACAGCCGAAGCCGCAACGGAGTTTTTGCTCGCGTACGCCTCCGCTCGGGCGAGTATGATGCAGTTTACCACGATGAGCGGTATGAACATGCCAAGGCTTTCATACAGATCCTGCACAAAAGCCTGCATCAGCATCTGCACCATTGTAACAAACGTGCATATTACTACAATAAACGCCGGTATCCGTACCTTGCCGGGTATAAAATTGCGCAGCAAAGAGATGACCACGTTGGAACCCAAAAGCACAAACGTAGCGGCAAGCCCCATCCCAACGCCGTTCATCGCGCTGGTGGTTACCGCAAGCGTCGGGCAGGTCCCAAGCACCAGGCGGAACGTGGGGTTTTCGCTGATTACGCCGTTCAAAAACACGCTTTTCATCGATATGTTTCGTTGTGACATATGCTTCCCCCCTATCCGATGAGCGACAGCATATACTCAGCCGCCGCGTTAACGCCTGAAGCCACAGCCCGCGAGCTGATGGTAGCGGCAGTAATCGCATCCACATTCTCGCCGAGCACGACCGGCGGCTCGACGCCGGAGAACTGTTCAGTAAACCACGGTTCTTTGGTTTTCGCGCCCAGCCCGGCCGTTTCGGCAAAGCCCGAGCCGCCCACGTTTACACCCGTTACAACGCCGTTTAAATCCATGCCCACCGTGACCTCTATCGGCCCGCCGTAGCCCTTAACGGTAACCGTCGCGGTATACCCCGCTTTATCGCCGCCTTTTAATCCAACGTACGCGGAATCCACCCCATCCGGCTGCTCAAGCCGCTCGAACGCCTCAGCCGCCGGCAGAACGGTTCGGCGCGCTTCCTCCGCCTTTCGCAAGGCCTCCTCCGCAATCGGCCCTTTTGTTACCTCGTTGGTAAAGCCCAGCGCCAGCCCGGCGACAAGGGTTATCAGCAATAATTTAAAGCCTAAAATAAACGTATCACGCATTGGCCTTAACCCTCCCGTACACTTTGGGTTTGATATACTTATCGATAAGCGGCGTAAGGATGTTCATGAGCAATATCGCATAGGTTACGCCCTCTGGATATGCGCCGAACCGGCGTATAATAGCCACCATCAGCCCGCACCCGGCCGCAAACACCACCTGCCCGGGCGCGGTCATGGGGCTTGTGGTATAATCCGTTGCCATAAACACCGCGCCGAACATCACGCCGCCGGAGAGCAGCGCAAAAAGCGGATCTCCGGTGAACGCGCCTTTACCGGCCGAGCCGAACGCCCAGCAGCACAGTGCCGCGACAGCCATGAATATCACCGGGATTCTCCAGGAAACCACCTTTTTTATCAGAAGATACGCAAACCCAATGAGTATGGCCGCTTTACAGACCTCTCCGATAGAGCCTGGTATATTTCCCAGGAACATTTCCTGTATCCCGGCCTCATAACCTCCCAAAACCGTCGCGGAGGATACGGCGTCCGCCCCGCTCCAGTATGTGGGTAGCGTATACGCCGTCATGCGTACGGGCCAGCTCGCCAAGAGAACGGCGCGCGCGAGCATGGCCGGGTTCATAAAATTTCCGCCTATGCCGCCGAACAGCTGCTTGACCAAAATTATAGCAACGAAGCTGCCGATAACCGCCAGCCACCAAGGGGCGGAGGGCGGAAGGTTTAATCCGAGGATAAGGCCTGTTACGGCCGCTGAAAGATCGCTAATACGAACCGGCTGTTTCGCGAGCTTTTGCCATATCCATTCCGCCGCAACCGCGCTCAAAGAGGAGATTGCGACGATTAAGGCGGCGTTAAGCCCGAACAGATAAATCCCCGCGGCGGTTGTGGGGAAGAGCGCTATAATTACATCGCGCATGATGGCTGCCGTATTGTCCTTGCACCGGATATGGGGGGCGGTCGAAATAAAAAGCTTCATGTGCCTTACCTCCTTGCGGCCAGGGCGATTTTATCCTTGGCGTTTTTAAAGGACGCGGTAAGCCACCTGCGCGCGGGGCAAACATATGAGCAGCATCCGCATACGATGCAGTCCATAACGTTCTCGGCCTGGGCCGTTTTAAGATCGTCCGCGTCGCACAGGTGCTTAAGCAAATAAGGGTTAAGCCCTACCGGGCACGCCTCCACGCACCTCGCGCAGCGTATGCACGGCCCCTCCTCTGCCGAGCGCGCCTCCTTTTCATTTAAAACGACAATACCGCCGCAGCCCTTAGTGACGGGTAAGGAATCATCCGGAGCACAGGGGCCGGTCATGCCTCCGCCCATAATGATTTTGCCGGGTTCCTCTGCATATCCTTCACATGCGCCGATAATGTCCTCCGTCATAGTCCCTATGCGCACCAGCAGATTCGCAGGCTTTTTAACGCAGCCCGTTACGGTGGTTATGCGGCTGATAAGCGGCCTGCCGTCCACCACCGCTTCCGCGATGGCCGCGGCAGTGGCGACATTGATAACGATGGTGTTTACATCCAGCGGAAGCTTCCTTTGCGGTACCTCCCTGCCGGTAATCGCCTTAATCAACTGCTTTTCGCTGCCCTGCGGGTATTTGGTGCGCAAAAGCCTTACCTCGACGCCTTCGCGTCCCGCCGCCGCGCTTTTCACGGCGGCGGCGGCCTCGCGCTTATTATCCTCTATGGCGATTACGCCTCTTTTTACACGAAGGGCGCGCATTACCGCGCGGAGGCCGTCCACCACCTTGAGCGGGGATTCGAGCATCAGCCTGTAATCGGACGTCAAATACGTTTCGCACTCGGCTCCGTTTAATATAACCGTATCTAAGAATTTACCCTCCGGCACGGTTAGCTTAATATGGGTTGGAAACGCGGCGCCGCCCATACCGCATATGCCCGCCGCTTTAACCGCTGGAATAATCTTGTCCGGATCGACCGTTTCCACATTGCCCAGGCCGTGGACGCCGTCAATCCATTCGTCCGCAAAATCATTTTTTATGGTAACGCATTCACAAGGCGCGGCCCCCAGCATGGGCCTTGGCTCTACGCTTATCACTTCCCCCGATACGCTTGCGTGGACCGGAAGTCCAAGCGCCCCCGCCGGCTCGCCGATAACCTGGCCTACGCGCACAATTTCCCCTTTTTTAACGCAGGGAGTACTGGGCGCGCCCAAGTGCATGCTCATGGGAATCGCGACCGCATCCGATATGAATTCGCGTATCGGTACATCCCTTGTCTGGAGTTTCCCCTCATGCCGGCGGCGCAGCGGGTGTATGCCGCCTTTAAAAGAGCCCGTTGGCAAAACCAACACCTACCTTTCAAAAGATATGAAACGGATGATTGCCTAAAGCGAATATGCCATTGAAATTATTGCGTATCCGGCATATCAAAATGTTGTGTCGTACCAACACGGCATGCATGCTTATCAAAAACGCAAACGCTCATGCCGTTGTAGTCTGAACGCCGGACATGATTTAGAATTACGTTGAGAAGCCACGCCTATATGGGTTTAATGACAGCCTGAATACATGTATAATCGCTGACAATTCATTATATCACACATTTTTCACAAATATATAGAAAAAAGCACAAAAACCGCAATTAAAATCGCCTTGAAATAGAACACAAATCGTGATTGGAAGGGGTTCGCCCTTGCCGTCCGCCAAGTTTTATCCCATTCGTTAGACGCAGGACTTTGTTTCATATATAAACCGCTCACATACCCGTCCGAATCAATGCCGACAGTATACGTTGCGGTACCGTTTTCATAGGCGCAAACGAGAACGGGAACAGCACAACCTCCTATCTGAGCATCCCTGTTCCCGGTAGCCGCCTTTGAAATAATCCGCTTAAAGGCGCCCAGCCTCTCTATTGCGCCGCCCAATGCATTTTCCAAACCCTGCGCGTCAATCTCGGCGCTCAATCCCGCGCTGAACACGGCCGCGGCCCCATCATAATCTTCTTCCAACAAAAGTCGAGCGACGCGCTCAGCTTTGGCAAAAACACGCTCCATCTCAAACCCTTCCGGCAGCGCGTTAAACGAGCAAGCGCAGGCAAAAGCGGCCGCGGCTAACAGCATGATGAATAAAAGCATCCGTTTTTTCATGATAACCTCTCCTTTTGTTTCACTTTGTTCTTATAATGAAGGAAAGCGCCCGTCGAAATAGCAACGGCATACGCGGCGATAAACGTTTCAACAAGCAAACTACCAACACCCATTTGTGCGGGATGTACACTAATAAAATCAAGCAAACCGTGTGAATTGACGGCTATAAATAACAGCCAAAACCCGCGTGTTTGAACGGGCACCAAACCATGACGGAAAAACCGACATGAGCAACCTTGGCGAACAACCGTTCAACACCGCAAAGCAGAAAATCCGCCGGCGGGTAGCCGGCTAAATTACCGCCCGACACCGCCAGCAGCGCAAGCGAATTAATACCGACAAGCGCAATCGACCTCGAACGCGCCATGTCCTATCCCAAAGGCGACGCTATCTGAAAACCGGCTGTTTTTTAAGAATAAGCGCATCACATATACCTTCCGCACTCTTCAAAAACGCCCGCTGAAAGAGCAAGCAAAACGAGGTGCGTAGCGGGGTTAGTAGCCTTAAATAAAACGTAATCCGCGGACATTGGCAGGATATATTGCAAGGCTGGAATCCGTAGCAACAGCTGAAACACAATAAAGCAAGCCGCGCCGAACAGTACCGCTTTAGCGGATTTATTTCTTGCGGCGACCCAAACAGAGGCGGCAACGGGCATTATCAGGGTTAAAAAAGAGCAAAATACAAGTAATCAGACTCATACATGCTCCCCCCTGAACAACCTTTTGCCAAACGGATGAAAAGGCTTATAACGGCTTCTCATACCGCTACGCGCGTATAAATACATTATGCATGTTTATTAATTTTATTACAAGCTTTGCAAGAATAAAAATCGGTCCTTGTTCAAATTAAGTTTCTATCCGTGCATCAGTTTAACCCGCAGCTTCCCTAGCGCGTACCGGGTTGCTAGCCCCAACCCGGATGTACCTTAATTTAGAAGCATCGAGGTTATATAAACTCACTCCTCACATTGTCCCTTACGCCCTTCCTTTTCCCTTTTCTCGCCCCCAATCCATTGAACGATGGAAAGCGCAATGAGAAACACCCCAAACATTCGCCTGAGCCATTGTCCTGATATCCAAACGGCCAGCAGCGCGCCTCCTGCCGCGCCGGCCAGGCCGGCTATCATGATAGGCAGGCTTTCCTTGAGCCTAAGCCTCCCAGCCCTGTAATGGATTATCAGCGCGGCGACGGCCGCCGGGATAAACGCAAGCATGTTAACGCCCTGCGCGGCATGCTGGTCAACGGACAGTAGCAGCGTAAGCGCGGGGATAAGCAGCGTACCCCCTCCCATTCCCATGCCCGCGATAACGCCGGAGCCAAGGCCAGCCAATATGTAAATTAAAACGCTCATATGATCATCCACACAGCCGCGGCCAGCATCAGGATGGAAAAAATCCTATTGAGCCACAAAGCGTTTATTTTACCTAATACCTTCGCTCCTACAAGGCTTCCCGCAAGAAGCGACGGCGCTACGTATATCAACCCGTCCCATTGAACGCTTCCGTTAATTAGATAAATAATCACGCTCACGATTGTCAAAGGCAGCATGATGCTTATCGCTGTGGCGTGGGCGCGTTCAGACGGCAGGCCGCACATGCGTTTGAGTACGAAAACGGCCACCATCCCGCCTCCGGCCCCAAAAAGGCCGTTGCAAATGCCCGTAAGTACGCCCGCCAATGTATTTTTTGAAAAGATCTTTTTCTTCAAACAGCAATCTTCCCATCTGCGCGCCCGATCAAAACGGGTTTTGGCGCGTAATAATTAATTATTCGATGGGGTTTCCCACCTCTATGCCATAGTTGCCGATAAACGCGTTAATCCCAATGGCCGTATATCCTCTTTTTAGCGGCTTGCGCGTTGCGGCACAATAATCTCATTTTTATGCGCCGATCTGTCCGGCCGATTGAAAGACGAAGCGCGCCGTTTCATCCCGGCGCGCTTAGTATGCGCTAACTATATGCTTTTAATGTAACAACGCCGTCGTTTATGCCTTTGCGTTTCAAAAAAACGCCACTGCGCCTGCACTTTATCGTTCGTTTCCAGCTCGGGGCCGGTTTCAGCACGGCGAATACCGTATTTTATCGCGTTTTTCACAACATAGTCCATCACGATAGCATTTAGCCCAGCGCCCTGAAGCTCAGGCTTTACAGCAACGAGGAAAAGATCAAGCGTATCGTTTTTCCTCAACGCCTTCAATACCCGCACTGCGCCCAGCGGGAACAGTCTGCCGCCGCTTTTTTTAAGCGCCGGCCCAATCGACGGAGCGGCGACGCCGAAGGCAACAACCTCCTCGTTCTGGTCAAGTACAATGCAAACGTACCGGTAATTGACGATTGGCAGGAACTTATTTGTGTACTTTTCCACCTGCCTGGGCGAAAGAGGGACCACGCCGTAAAGATTCTCATAAGCCTTGTTCAGCAATTCAAAAACGCCGCGAACATAGGGCTTAATCAACCTTTTTTTGCGGATATCGGCGATATGCAGTTTGTTCTTTCGCATCACGATATCCGCAAGTCGGCTAAGCTTATCATTCGGCTCCTCCGGGACGGTTAGAAGGTATTCAACCCAATCCGTATCCTTTGCATAACCCAGCCGCTCCATATGCCGCATATAATAGGGATGATTATAATACGTGATGAACATGCTCCTTTGTTCAAAACCCTCCACCAGCATGCCTTCCCTGTCCAAATCGCAAAAGCCGAGAGGCCCGTGTACCTGCTCGCAGTTTTTTTCACGCGCGTAGGCTTCCACCGCCTTGAACAAAGCGGCGGATACCTCTTCATCGTCAATAAAATCCAGATGCGAAAACCGCATGCGCCGGCGTTCCCATTTTTTATTCGCGTTCTCGTTTAATATGCCCGCGATGCGCCCCACTATCTCGCCGCTGTTATTGTAGGCTAAAAAGCATTTGGCCTCACAATACTCAAACGCCGGGTTTTTGCATTTATCAAAGTCCTCCAACTCCTCGCCGTACATTGCGGGTATATATTGCTCGACGTCTTTATAGAGTTTGTTTGGGAAGTCAACAAAACGACGCAAATCCCTCTTATTATCTACCTCACGAACCGTTATCATGGGCGCCCTCCAACCAAATTATTTGAGAAAAGTGATGTATAATATTATAACAGAATTGTGATAATTTCGCAAAAAACATAAAACCCGGATAAACTCCGCGCACGTATAGCGCTTATTGACAAGAGGCGCGCGCTCAATTATCCTGTGGTTAGAATCAAATTGGCAGGAGCGGATAATGCGCGCGAAAACTTTACGGGCGAATCTCATGCTTTTATTAACGGCTCTGATTTGGGGGTCCGCCTTTGTCGCGCAGAGCGTCGGCATGGAGCATGTCGGCCCATTCACCTTCATATCCCTGCGCAGCATGCTCGGCTCGCTTGTCCTTCTTCCGGTAATCAAGGTAATGGGCGCGACGGGGAAACGCGAGCGTGAAATACCGGGCGTAAATAAGACGCGTACCGGCTCGCGGCGGCTTTGGCTTGGCGGCGTTTGCTGCGGCCTTGCGTTATTTGCCGGGAGTATAACCCAGCAGATAGGCATACAGTATACTACCGTCGGCAAGGCTGGATTTATAACCGCATTATACATGGTTATCGTTCCTGTATTCGGCCTATTTCTTAAAAAAAAGGTTCCGCTTTTTGCATGGATAAGCGTGGCAATCGCCACCGCCGGTATGTACCTATTGTGCATTAACGAGCAGTTTACCATCGGCAGGGGCGATCTTTTGATATTATTGTGCGCGCTGTTTTTTGCCGTTCATATCATGGTGATCGATCATTTCGCCCCGAATGTGGACGGAGTAAAGATGTCCTGCATACAGTTTTCAGTTTGCGGCGTATTGGCGGGAATCCCCGCGCTCATACTCGAAGCGCCGGAGGCTGCGGCCATACTGAACGCTTCCGGGCCGATTCTCTACGCGGGCGTTTTATCCTGCGGAGTAGCTTATACGCTTCAGGTTGTGGCGCAAAAGGATGCAAAAGCCGTAACCGCCGCGTTAATCCTGAGTTTGGAATCCGTATTTGCGGCAATCGCAGGCTGGCTGATTTTAAAAGAAGGCTTTTCGGCGCGCGAGCTTATCGGCTGCGTTTTGGTTTTTAGCGCAATCATCCTTGTACAGATCCCGGATATTAAAAAAGCACGGGAGGCCGGTCGCGTTTTTTGAAGTTCACGGCCGCACTTTATCGATTGTATTACTCGCTTCTTATGCCCTTTGATTGACAAACTCGCCAAGCCGGTTCTCGGGGATCTCTTCGCTGAGTTTAGGATAACCGAAAAGCCTAAATCAAGGCTTTCACTCATGGGTTTCGTACGCTCCGCCGCAGCAAGAGTCCACAACGCCCTCAGAAAATTAACGCAGCCGCTATCCATACAACCGCCATCTGTAATATTATTGTATAAATTTCGTGTAAATTCCTTGATTATCCATGTTGATTGTGATAAAATAACTTAAGAATCGCATACTAGCTTATCAAGAGCGGCTGAGGGAACGGCCCTGTGAAGCCCGGCAACCTACTTAAGTGTAAGGTGCTAATTCCGGCAACGTTTACGCGTTGAAAGATGAGTGCATATACTTACGCCTCATCTTAGTATGAGGTTTTAATTTATTTGGAGGGTATTAATATGACTAATTATTTATTCACTTCCGAATCCGTAACCGAAGGGCACCCCGATAAGGTTTGCGACGCGGTATCCGACGCGATCCTGGACGCGATGCTTGAGCAGGATCCTTATTCGCGCGTGGCGTGCGAATGCTGCGCATGCACGGATATGATGGCCATTATGGGTGAAGTCACGTCCTCAGCGCGCGTGGATATTGAACGCATAGCGCGCGATACCGTGAGCGATATCGGTTACAACTCGCCCGGCTGCGGTTTTGACGCGGATTCCATGAAGGTGGTTCTTGCGCTCAACAAGCAATCCCCAGATATCGCACTGGGCGTGGACAGATCCATGGAATCTAAAACCGGTTTGGACAATTCCTGCTTTACTACCGGGGCGGGGGATCAGGGGATGATGTTCGGCTATGCCTGCGATGAAACAAAAGAGCTTATGCCCATGCCCATTTCACTGGCGCACGCTTTAACACGCCGCCTCTCACAGGTACGCAAAAACGGCGAAGGAACTCTCAGGCCGGACGGTAAAGGGCAGGTCACGGTTGAGTATGCAGGCGGTCGCCCCGTCCGCATTGACGCAATCGTGTTAAGCGCTCAGCACGTTCCCGAAATCAGCCGAAATGATCTTGTTGAGCTGCTTATGGAAAACGTTATCAAGCAGGTGATTCCGGCCGAACTGATGGACAAGCGTACGCGGATATTGATAAACCCCACGGGCAGGTTTGTGGTCGGCGGGCCCCATGGCGATACAGGGCTTACAGGTCGCAAAATCATAGTGGATACCTACGGCGGTTACGCGAGGCATGGCGGGGGCTGTTTCTCCGGCAAGGATCCAACAAAAGTAGATAGAAGCGCCGCTTATGCGGCGCGATACGCCGCAAAAAACATCGTTGCCGCAGGGCTTGCTGCCAAGTGCGAAATCCAGCTGGCCTATGCCATCGGCGTCGCCCAGCCCGTATCCGTGCTGGTGGATACGTTTGGTACCGGTAAGTTTGAGGACGGCACGCTTTCAGAGCTGGTATCCAAATCGTTTGATCTCAGGCCTGAGGCTATCATCAATACGCTCGGATTAAGAAGGCCAATTTATAGGCGGCTTTCCGCTTACGGGCATATGGGCCGTTCCGATCTCTCCCTCGCTTGGGAAAGAATTGACAGGGCGAAGCAGCTTTTAAGCGCACTGTCATAACAGGTGGGCGGAACTCTTTATACGTGACGACAATAATTGCCAAAGAGGGTACGGCTCTGATACTCTGGGCGCAAGCGCGCAGCCCAAGCCCCTGCCGTATTCTCTTGCGATAAATTAGGAAAATAATAATTAAGGGGGTGCCCGCACGCAGGCTATCCCCTAAGCAGCCAGCGCTTAGCTGTTTCCGTCGTTCACGCCGCCCTGAAAATGCATACGCTGTAACAAAAGTTTTATTTTTTAAATTCCAATTTATTTAAAAATAAATTCTAAAACAATCCTGCTCTTTTTCTACCCATACATACGCATACTAACATTATGAAAATGGGCATGACAAAAATTAAAGAAAGGCTAAGCTACGGCGTCGGCGCGTTCGGCAAAGATCTATGCTATGCGCTGGTTTCAACTTATCTTATGGTATATCTTACCGACGTGGCTATGCTCGACGCGGCTTTTGTCGGTATGCTCTTTTGTTTTGCGCGTATTTTCGACGCGTTTAACGATCCCTTTATGGGCGTTTTGGTGGATAACACCAAGAGCAAATGGGGCAGGTTTCGGCCCTGGATCGCCGTTGGCACGGCGGTTAACGCAATTGTACTGATACTGCTATTTACAAAACCGAATTTTTCAGCAAAAGGCTTAACAATTTATTACAGCGTTATGTATGTGCTTTGGGGCGTTACCTATACTTTGATGGACGTTCCATTCTGGTCGATGATCCCAGCGCTGGCGGCGGACAGGCGCGAGCGCAACGTCCTTTCCGTTATACCCAGGATTTTTGCCGGCGCGGGCAATGTTACCGTGGGAGCGCTCACATTGCTGTTTGTAAACAATGTTATCGGTGATGAAACAAAGGGATTTTTTTATTTCGCTCTCATCGTTGCGGCAGTGTTTATGTTAACTTCGTTTATCACCGTAAAAAACGTTCACGAGCGGTACTCTTACGGAAGGGCGGACAAAATTGGCCTGCGTGATTCCCTTCGCGCGCTTTTTCGCAACGATCAGCTGCTCATTTGCGTAAGCAGCGTTATGCTTATTAATATTGGGCTTAACTTAACCGCCTCGTTCGGCGTTTATTATTTTAAATACGACCTAAATCAGGAGAATCTTTTTTCCATATTTTATGCGCTCGGAGGCGCAGCCCAGGCAGTCGCTATGATAGCGTTTCCGTTCCTGGCATACCGTTTATCCCGGCGCTGCATTTTTATTTGCGGATGCATATTGCCTATCATCGGGAATATCATCCTCTTTTTAGCCGGGATCTTTATGCGCGGAAATATTGCCGTTATCGCAACCGGCGGGGCAATCGCATTTATCGGATATGCGTTCATAACCGTTCTTTCAACGGTTATGCTCGCCGACTCTGTGGATTATGGAGAATTCAAGCTCGGTATTCGCGCGGACAGCGTGGTGTTTTCCATGCAAACGTTTATGGTTAAGCTCTCGTCCGCAGTCGCCTCGCTCTGCGCCGGTTTCGGGCTCTCTTTTTCCGGGTTTATAGCAAACGGCATACAAAACGAAAGCACGCTGCTGGTCATGCGATTGATTATGTTCGCCGCGCCATCTGTACTCGCCGCATTCGCGTTGCTTATCTACGTCAGGCGCTATAAGCTCAATGGAGAGTTTTACGAAGATATGATGGGCGCGCTCGAAGAGCGCAGGCGGGGTGAATAGCTCATATCAGTTACTTTTTGTAGTGTTTTTCCTCTATAAAGAAGGATTTTAACGCCTGCTGTTGAATGAAACAGTAACAAAGGAGGGTGCGCAATGGAAAATTTTAAATTTCGGGAGCGGATCGAAAGGATCGAGGAACAAACGCTGTCGAGGTACGCGGTTTTATCCGCCCAAACAAAAGGGCGCTTAAACCCAATTGAACCCTGCCCGGTGCGAACGGAGTTTATCAGGGATCGGGATAGGATTATCCATTGCAAATCGTTTCGCAGGCTAAAGCATAAAACGCAGGTTTTCTTATCGCCTGCCGGGGATCATTATCGTACGCGGCTTACGCATACGCTTGAAGTTAGCCAGATAGCGCGTACCATCGCGAGGGGCCTCAGGCTCAACGAGGATTTAACCGAAGCCATAGCTTTGGGCCATGATTTGGGTCATACGCCCTTCGGGCATGCGGGTGAAGATATGCTAAACGCGCTCGTTCCCGGCGGGTTCGAGCATAATTGTCAAAGCCTGCGCGTTGTGGAAAAGCTTGAAAACGGTTCCGGCCTGAACCTGACCTTTGAGGTGCGCGACGGTATATTAAACCATAAAAAAAGCGGAAATCCCTCTACGCTTGAGGGGCGCGCGGTCAGCCTTGCCGATAGAATCGCATATATCAACCACGATATAGACGATGCTGTGCGCGCGGGCGTGCTTTCCCTTTACGAACTGCCTGACGCCTGTGTAAGTAAGCTGGGGCGCACGCATGGCGAAAGGATTAACGCGCTGATAATCGACGTGCTCACGGAAAGTTTTGATAAACCTTACGTACGCTTTAGCCCGGAGGTCGGTAAACAATTTGAAGCGCTTCGCGATTTCATGTTCGATCATGTCTACCTGAACCCCAAGGCTAAGCGTGAGGAAAGCAAGGCCAAGCACGCAATCGAGCGACTTTATCGCCATTATCTCGACCATATCGAGCAGCTGCCCGATGAATTCGCCAAAAATATCGATGTGGACGGGCCTGAACGTTCTGCCGCAGATTATATTGCTTGCATGACGGACAGATATGCCATAGCCGAGTTTGAACGCATCTTCGTGCCAAGGGAATGGGCCTAGGGTATCGGCAAACAGCGGCATACCAGCGCCGGTATTATCCGTTTATGTCTGATTATCCACTATTATGCCGAAAATTTTTGTTTTACAGGCAGGATTTTTTCATTGTCCGGCGAATATGAGCTTTCTCGGACGAAAGGGGGGTATTTATGCCTGCTTTTCCGGACAGGTGGATGAGCGAGCTGCTCGCAAAATGCGATATCGCTTCAATAATCGGGGAATACGTCCCTTTATCCGCAAAAGGCCGGCGGCTTTGGGGCTGCTGCCCCTTCCATCAGGAAAAGACCCCTTCGTTTTCAGTTTCGCCGGACAAGCAGTTGTATTATTGCTTCGGCTGCCACGCTGGCGGCACCGTAATCCAGTTTGTGATGGAGATGGAGAAGCTTCCTTTTGTAGAAGCGGTTAGGTTCCTTGCGCGCAGGGCGAATATGGAGCTGCCCGGCGAGGCGGACGACGAAAGCGTAAAAAAGGATCGCGCTATGCGCGAGCGTTTGTATCAAGCATGCAAGGATGCGGCGCTCTTCTATCACCGGACGCTGGCGGGCGAACAGGGCGCTGAGGGCAGGGCTTACCTAACCAAACGCTTGGTCAGCGGGTCCGTAATACGCAAGTTTGGTTTGGGTTACGCGCCGGATGGATGGACTCAGCTTACGGCGCATATGATGAACTTGGGTTATAAGCCTGACGAGCTTATAAAATCGGGGCTGGCCGTTAAGGGCGCGAGGCCCCCGGGATGCTATGACGCTTTCAGGGGCCGAGTAATCTTCCCTATTATCGCCACGACCGGCAGGGTAATCGCTTTTGGCGCGAGGGCGCTAAATAACGAAACGCCCAAATATATCAATACCGGCGACACGCCCATCTTTAATAAAAGGGCGAATCTTTACGGTCTGAACCTGCTCAAGGGCAGGACGTTTTCCGACCTAATTATGGTCGAAGGCTATATGGATGTCATCAGCCTTCTCCAATACGGCGTGGACAACGCCGTGGCGTCTCTGGGAACCGCGTTAACCAGGGATCAGGCGCGGCTGATGAAGCGTTATGCGAATACCGTTTATATCAGCTACGACGGCGATTCGGCGGGGCAGGCCGCTACGCTGCGGGGCCTGGATATTTTAGAGAAGGAAGGCTTAAAAGTAAAGGTTATTCGGATACCCGGGGGGTTGGACCCGGATGAGTTTATCAAACGCCGGGGTAAGGAAGCGTTTTTAAGCCTGAAAGATGAAGCGCTCTCGCTGCCTGGCTTTCGCATCGAGCATATGGCGGCGAACGCGAACCTCAAGACCGAGGATGGCCGCGAGGAGTTCGCAAAGAGAGCTTGCGCCTTTATCGGTACGCTCCAGCCTGTGGAGCAGGATCGGTATTACGCGGTCGTAGCGCGCTTAACGGGCCTTCCGATCCAGGCCGTAAAAGCCCAGGGAGGCATATCATCAGGCAAGGAACGGAATAGCTTTCCAACAACTCGGTATAATAGAGTTAAAATGCAGGAGCGCGCGGATAACGCCCGTGATAAATGCGAGCAAACGCTTTTAGCCTGTATGCTCAAGGGGCGTGAGCACGCACTGTATTTGATGGGCGCGATGGATGGCGCGGAATTCTTTGACCAACCGGCGTATATCGGCTTTTCCAGCGAGCTGCTGGCGCAATACGTCCAGTCCGAAACGGCAGATGTTCCGCTGATACTTTCATTAATGCCGCCTGAGGAGGCGGAACGCGTTGTTCCGGTATTGGAGCTGAGTCAAACCATTGCCGACCCCCGTAAAACCATAGACGACTGCATTAAAAACATCAGGCGGATGCTGTTCGAGGATGAGATTTCGGCGTTGGGCGGGCGGTTTGATAAGTGCCTTGATGCGGAGGAAAAACAACGGATACTCAAGCAGATGGAACAGCTGCAAAAAAAAATAAGCGAATTAAAATAACGGAATTACAAGGAGGGGCCGGATTTGGAAACAAAGGATCCTCGTGAGAAAAGAATTGACGAGCTGGTTGAGAGAGGTAAAGCCAAGGGCGTTTTGACCTATAAGGAGGTTATGGACGCGCTTGAGGATTTAGAGCTGGATCCGCAGCAGATTGAGAGCATTTACGACCGTTTTGAGGCCATGAACATCGATGTCGTGGAGGAGATAGAGCCCGTTGCGGATGTTGCGGAGGAAATAGCGGAGCTTGAAACGGAAATAACCGCGGCGGATGGTGTAGGTATTGACGATCCGGTCCGCATGTATCTCAAAGAGATTGGCAAGGTGCCGCTTTTAAACGCCCAGGAAGAAATCGATATCGCCAAACGCATGGCGGGCGGGGATGATTTGGCAAAGCAGCAGCTTGCGGAGGCGAACCTGCGGCTCGTGGTATCCGTAGCTAAGCGTTACGTCGGCCGGGGAATGCTGTTCCTTGATTTGATTCAGGAGGGCAACCTGGGCCTTATCAAAGCGGTTGAGAAGTTTGATTATAGAAAAGGATATAAGTTTTCGACCTATGCAACATGGTGGATACGCCAGGCTATTACCCGTGCAATCGCGGATCAGGCGCGTACCATCCGCATACCCGTACATATGGTGGAAACCATAAATAAGCTCATACGCATCAACCGCCAGCTGCTTCAGGAGCTGGGCCGCGATCCGAGGCCTGATGAAATTGCCCGGGAAATGGGGATTTCGGAAGAAAAGGTGCGGGAAATCATTAAAATTGCGCAGGAACCCGTTTCGCTCGAAACCCCAATCGGCGAGGAGGAAGACAGCCATCTGGGCGATTTTATACCGGACGACGATGCTCCCGCGCCCGCTGAGGTCGCCGCATTTACGCTGCTCAAAGAACAGCTGATGGAGGTGCTCGACACGCTGACGCCGCGGGAGGAAAAGGTGCTCAGGCTCCGTTTCGGGCTTGACGACGGCAAAGCGCGTACGCTTGAAGAGGTGGGTCGCGAGTTCAACGTGACGCGCGAGCGGATACGTCAAATCGAAGCAAAGGCGCTCAGGAAGCTTCGCCATCCATCGAGAAGCAAAAAGCTCAGGGATTTTCTGGAGTAGGATAGGCGCTTAAATAAAGTCTTATTTGCTGTGTAACTTAAAGGCTTACGTACTCAATAGTAGTAGTTAATTCAATAACTTACTACTTTTTTATTTTATCAGGGTAGCCCCATCGGCCATAAAGTACAATACCGGCGAACCTACGTAAAGAATCTTCAGGAGTATCCAGTTCCATAGTCGCCCTCTTGCACTTTCTCCTCTTTTGTAGTAGCAAAACGTAATGTTGTTCATTATATCAGAGTGCTTTTTTCTTATGCAGTGTTTACTGCCCGCCTATTAGGACGTGTTCTAATAAAATTCTGCTTTGTAGGGACTATTATGTGTTTGATACATATGTTATTTGGCCGTTATTTGGCCGTTAATAAGTAAATAATATTCGTATGTAAAGTCTTGTGCAAAACAAAACACAAGAATTGTTTTTGTATCAGTATTCTTCATATCGATTATGATGTTCTTAACAAGTTCATTATTACTGTCAACAATATCTATGTCTCTTTCTTCTGAATTGATTGTTCCCACAATAAAATAATCCTTTGTTCTCAGAACATTAGACATCAAAGCCATTATTACGGTCTATCTTTCGCGATAATCTTTTGATGGAAAATAAACTTGGTATTTTATATCCTTCTTCAGCCTTAGGAACAACAAGATGTCCACCAGAATTGTCTCCCTGTGAATAAACTACCATACTAGAGTTAGCACCGTAAATGACGTTGATAATTTCTCCTGCTTGGCAATATCTAAACACATCTTCTGAGGATTTAAAATCAATAAAAAAAGTTTTTTAACGGAAAGAGGAAAGATACCGAGCATAAAACCATGCATGATATTATCGTAATAAAAACAGCGGTTTTTTTATTTGTATGTTTTATTTTTTTAAAGTACAATAACAAAAGCAAAAACAATTCCCAAAATAACTATTCTTAAGATCCCAAACAACACTTTTTTCGCTCCTTTCATTTGGGCTATAATACTGGTTGAAGCCGATAACCTGTGATGATTTAACCAACAGTTGCTGCTCATATAGATTATATGTGACGTTGGTCTTAGCGTTTCAATTTTACGCAATTCATTTTCATTCCTTTTACTTATATATCATCATAGAACCTCCTTAAAAGAATTAATCTTGTGCATGCAGTAATTGTTTAGTAGATCTATTCAGCCAATCCTAATCAGAACAATTCCCAATAACAATATCACAATAAATAAGCTTATACCTCCCAAGAGTCTAATAACAAATAAATAAAGTCTCCTTTATAGTCCCCGCCTTTCAATACAATTATAGAAATTATCACAACGCAGTAATATCAATAATAATTAAAGCATATCCAATTATCATGTTTGTAAATAACCTCTTCAATTTTTAACATAACTACCCTTGATTCAACTGCCGTAACCATATTTTACTACGGCCGCTTCGCTTCCGTCAATCAGCGCTGATATGTCGCCTTGGCATAAATTTAGGATGTAGTAACACATTCCGGCATTGGTTACTTGTTGTATATGTTAAATAATTCTACCCTGCTTAGCAAATAATTAAGTCTAACAATTATTATTTATCTTTGCAAAAAAACATAAACAGAAACAGGCAAGGCCCATACAAAATCCAAAAGGTTACCAAAAAATCGCCAAGTACTATTTTGAAAGCTGGAGAATAACGAACGAAAAAAGCCCGAAGAACTACTGTTCCCGGGCTTTTTGTCTTGGCTGCGGAACTAGGATTCGAACCTAGACAATACGAGTCAGAGTCGTAGGTGCTACCATTACACAATTCCGCATTAATCTTTTGTAAGCATAATCCCAGGATGCCGTCCGTCATCGTTATAACACCCGCCTCTCGGCAGGTGGGTGTACTATGGACGCCTCAGCTTACCGGAGCAAGCCGGTGGCTTAAGCAATCCAACCCGTACTCCCGACGTCACTCTGTGGGTTTATAACCATACGTAACGGGCATCACAGGATTATTTCTGGTGGGATTAATTGGGATCGAACCAATGACCTCTACGATGTCAACGTAGCGCTCTGACCAGCTGAGCTATAACCCCTTTGAACAAATACTATTATACAGATTATTCAGGAATTTGCAAGGGGAATTTTTTTCATCCGCCAACTGTGCTATAATGTTATTGCATTCCCTTTTGTCAAGGAGCGGAAGAAAAATGACGTCTTATTTCAGCGATGGTATGACCCGGCATAAGCTTTGCATTATGTATGTCCTGAGCGTTATGCGCGCGGATCTCACCAGGGTGCAGCTCACCACAATCCTCGCGCAAAACGACTGGGTAACTTATTTTGACGCTCAGGCGGGCATAGCCGAGTTGGAGGAAGCCGGGTTAATCGCGGCGATACCTTACAGCTATGGGCAGGGCTACCGCCTCACAAAACAGGGGGATGAGATGTTAAGCCTGTTTATCGAGCGGCTGCCGAAATCCCTCAGGGAGCAATGTAACGATTATATTGAGGCTAATCGGGAAAAGCTGCGCGCGCAGGTGCAATACACCTCATTCGTCGAAAAACAGCCGAACGGAGCTTACGCGGTTTGTTTGCGCGCGCTTGAGCGCGACCGCACGCTTTTTTCAATTAAGCTCGACGTCCCGGACTCGGCGACCGCACGGCACGCCTGCCGGGCATGGACTGAAAAAGCGGAGGTAATCTATCAGCATCTTGTGCAGGCTCTGCTGCTTGATGGGTAGTTGCTTGCCATGTCGACGTATCCGGTTATGCTGCCGCGGGCAGTTAAAAGAACATCCTAACTTTTTTCACGCAAGGATTTACGTGCTGTTCAACTACCGCGTTGTAAAATGCCTCTGCATCCAATAAAGAGTAGGCGAAAGCTTCCGGTGTGTGTTTTAATTTACGAAACAGTTCATTCATAATAACCCCCCTAATAACAATTCAGTCTACTTTATTAAATTTATCAACCTGACAAGCCGCGGCTTGGTGTTGGCGCTGATACTAAAGGATATGAACGATGCAATCAGGCTGCTTTAAATACTATACAGCTCTTCGCTCCGTTCTCTTCAATGCTGCTTTAACCAATAAAAGTAATCGGGCAAAAAGGCCCACAAGGGATCGGTATGATTCATGCCGGGATACAGCGTTAGCTTAACATCCTTCCCCAACGCGGTCATTGCGTTGTACAAATCCTCTGAATGATGTGCTAGAACCCTATCGTCCGCAGTGCCGTGTACAATCCAGAGGGGCGTATTGATCTTTTCCGGCCAACATACCGCGGATCTCGCCTCGTATTCCTTCGGATGCGTTTCCGGCGGGCCGCCAACATATCCATGGAATCTTGTTTCATACCGGTTATCGACATATTCATCATAGAACATAAATAAATCAGACGGCCCTGCCCCAGCAACGGCGGCGTCTATACGTTCATCTCGGCTCAAAACGATATACGTTTCCATCCCTCCGCGCGACCAGCCGAACATATACATCTTCCCGTTCGTAAAGGTGAAATCCTCCGCCAAATCGATCAGCTCTATCACGTCGTTTACGTCCTCACCGCCAAACTCATCTTTACCCGTGCTGCCAAGCCCTCCTCCCCGGTATGCAGTGGCCAAAACGATGAAGCCAAACCGCGCAACATATTGAACATTTTTGTCTTTAAGCCCACCACTGCCCCAGCCGCCACGGTTATAAATCAGCACAGGATAATCCTTCTCTAGATAATCTGTAGGCGCGCAAATATACCCGCCTATCTCCTCTTCCCCGCTTCGATAGCGGATGTAGTACCACAGAACTTCGTCCGCGGGTATGCTCGGATAGGAGCGAGCATTGGAATACTCCATAAACTCATGATAATCGGCGCGCAAGCCAATACACCCAGTTTCCAAGCCATGCAACCGGTCAACATCCACTTCTTGTTCCTTAAAATGGACTATGTCGCTGTGTTCCGCCAATTCTTCCAGAGATTTTAGCCCGGTATCCTGCCCGGTTTTAACAGTACACGA
>OHUK01000042.1_pt1 | contig 134216 bp, 113 predicted proteins | sample 1579201 | NCBI WGS metagenome assembly OHUK01 (sample SAMEA3879528, study PRJEB24766) | human gut metagenome | biome: human-associated habitat; feature: feces | place: USA | collected 1985/1987 | reverse complement strand
GTCGCATATTATGCGGCGAAATCGTCTTTTGACGATTTCAGGCTGAGGTTGTTATTGCGTAAGCAAAAACGTTCTCAGCCATTGCGTAGCAAGTCGCATATTATGCGGCGAAATCGTCTTTTGACGATTTCAGGCTGAGGTTGTTATAACACGATTTTAATGTGCCGTCAAGGCACAGCGGCAATTTACCGCAAGTTTTGCCTTTGGCAAAACAAAAACCGCACCGGCAAAAGCCGATGCGGTAAGCATAACTATGATATTATCAGACCTTAGCGATAACCTCGACTTCAGCAAGCACACCCTTGGGCAGTGCCTTTACAGCAACGCATGAACGTGCAGGCTTTGATGTGAAGTACTGACCGTACACCTCGTTGAACTTTGCAAAGTCGCCCATGTCGGCTAAGAAGCAGGTCGTCTTGATAACATTTTCAAAACTCGTGCCTGCCTGCTTTAAAACCTCGCCTAAATTCCTGCATATCTGATGTGTCTGACCCTCGATGTCCTTCGCCTCAACCTCAGATGTCGCAGGATTGATTGCGATCTGACCTGATGTGTAAAGTACACCTGCGTGAACTATTGCCTGTGAATAAGGACCGATTGCGGCAGGCGCCTTGTCTGTATGAATCTTTTCCATTGTCATTACCTTCCTTTGATTTATTACTCGATGCTGTAGCCTGCATCGGTAAGCGCTTTTCTTATCTGAGCGATATGCTCATAGTTTCTTGTTTCAAGCTCAACACGCAGATAGCAGCCGTTGACATCTTCACCCTCGTTTGCACGCTCGTGGTGAACGGATATAACGTTACCGCCGAGGTCTGCGATTATCTGCGATACACCCTTGAGCTGACCGGGCTTGTCGATAAGTGCGATATTAAGCTGGCAGGTACGTCCGGACTTTATAAGACCTCTCTTGATCACTCTTGAAAGAATCGTTACATCAATATTACCGCCGGATACAAGGCATACGACCTTCTTGCCCTTTACGGGAACCTTGTTGAACATTACTGCCGCAACGGGAACTGCGCCTGCACCCTCGGCTATCAGCTTGTGCTTTTCGATAAGAGTAAGTATTGCCGTTGAGATCTCATCATCTGTAACAGTTACTATATCGTCAACATACTTTCTGCAAAGCTCGAATGTATTAGAACCGGGCTCCTTTACTGCGATACCGTCTGCTATGGTGGAAACGTGGTCAAGGCACTCTATCTTGCCGTCCTTGACAGATGTCTGCATACTGGGTGCGCCTGCCGCCTGAACACCGTAAATCTTTATATCGGGTTTTAATGACTTCATCGTGAATGCAACGCCCGAAATAAGTCCGCCGCCGCCGATAGGCACTACAACAGCGTCAATATCGTCAAGCTGTTCAAGCAGTTCAAGACCTATCGTTCCCTGTCCTGCGATTACATCCTCATCGTTGAACGGGTGAATAAATGTATAGCCGTGTTCATCACGGAGCTGTAAAGCCTTGTTGTATGCATCGTCATATACACCCTCGACAAGACATATCTCCGCACCGTAGCTTCTTGTAGCCTCGACCTTTGAAATCGGAGCGCCGTCCGGCAGACATATTATCGACTTGATGCCGCTTCTCTGTGCCGCAAGAGCAACGCCCTGTGCGTGGTTACCTGCACTGCACGCAATAACGCCGTGCTTCTTCTCTTCTTCTGTAAGTGTGGAGATCTTGTAGTATGCGCCTCTTACCTTGAACGAACCTGTTACCTGTAAATTTTCCGTCTTGAGATAAACATCCGCATCGGGATTTATCTGGGGAGCGTGGATAAGGTCGGTAGGTCTTATTACCTCTTTCAGTTTAAAAGCCGCATGATAAACCTTGTCTAAAGTCAACATCTTTCTTCTTTCCTTTCCTGTCTTTGCTTTATAAATGATTCTGCGATTTCAATGATACAAAGCACTTTCCGGTAGCTGATAAAATAAAAAAGCCCCGCCTTATGAAACTTAACGTTTCAAGAGGCGAAGGCTTGAAGTCTCCGTGTTACCACTCTTATTGCCCGTGAATAACGAGCCGCTCTGTACATATCCGTCAATATGCTACTCTGTAACGGGAGTACCCGTACAGGCTTACTGCTGTTTCTGCCTGTCTGCTCAGAGGTGATTATCTTTTGCGGTATTGCCTGCCGTTTCGCACCAACAACGGCTCTCTGTGAGGTTTTTCCCGCCGACTTCCTCGTCAACGCATTCTTGTTATCGATTTAGAGTATATCACTGTTTTTGCGATTTGTCAACACCAATTTTAAATTTCACATTTTAACAACTAATATTTAAGTCCGCTTTTATGATATTTATTTCTACTTTATATCCCTAACCCCAAACCCCTTCCCCTCGGGAAGGGGCTGTATTGCTGGGGCTGCCGCCCCTAGTCCCTGCCGGGGGCTCCGCCCCTGCGACCCTGTTTTAGTTATTTAAAAAATTTTCTGTACTCTTAAATTTTTTGTGTTTGCACTTACGCAAAATAATCATTGAACGCCTTGACGCCTATATTGATCTGCTCTTCGGCAAACTTTGCCGCATCATCGTCATTTTTGCTTGTATCGTCTGTTTCGCCAAGTATCATAAAGCAGTAATAACCGTCCTTTTCGAGTATCTTGCCGGCGTTCACCTTCGCAACGTTTACGGGATACTGCATCTGCTGTTCCTTCATAACAAGCAGTGCGTCCTCAAGCGCACGCTTTACATCGGCTTCCTTACCCTTTTTCGGCTTTACTATTACAAGCCTGTCGGGGTGGAAACCTATTAACGGCGCTTCCGCTACAACCTCATCATACATATCCTTTTTAAGCCCGAACTCGCTTTCAAGCATTTCCGTATCCATAGCCTGATCCGGCAGATAGTTGTCACCGTATGCCTTTGCGACAGCGTCCCTCAGACCCTTTGCGGACAGTGTGCTGTTTTTATCATTATTTTCCGGACTGCTTATATCTCCCGACGAGCTTCCGGCGCTTTCCTGAGCCGAAGTCGAAAGACCCGGTGCAGCAGATGACGCATTACTCTCACTGCCTGATGTGCAGGCGGATAAAATTACGGATACAGCGGCAATCGCCGCAACCGCAGATATGATATACCTGTACTTCTTCATTTTCCTGTTCATTGGAACCCTCCTTTTACAATTTTATATTTGGATTATATTATTGCCGTGTGAAATCGGCATTATACCTATGTAGAATTTATATGAAAATTTCGGAAAAGTCTATAGACATTTACTGATGCAAATGTTATAATTGAATCATCAAAATAACCAATTTTCACACAGAAAGGAATAATAAAATGCACAATATTGATAAACTTATTTCTGAAATGACACTTGAAGAAAAAGCAGGTCTTTGCTCGGGTGCGGATTTCTGGCACACGAAAAAAGTTGACCGTCTCGGAATTCCCGATGTTATGGTAAGCGACGGTCCTCACGGACTTCGCAAACAGAATATTGATACCGTTGACCCTAACGAAAGCATCGAAGCCGTATGCTTCCCTGCCGCTTGTGCTACCGCCTGCAGCTTTGACCGAGAGCTTATGCTGTCTATGGGCGAAACGCTCGGTGAAGAATGCCGTGCAGAAGATGTATCCGTACTGCTCGGTCCTGCCGTAAACATAAAGCGTTCGCCTCTTTGCGGAAGAAACTTTGAATATATTTCGGAAGACCCTTATCTTGCAGGCGAGCTTTCTGCGGCATATATAAACGGTGTGCAGAGCAAGAATGTAGGCACATCTATAAAGCACTTTGCCGCAAACAGCCAGGAAACACGCCGTATGACCTGCTCATCGGACATGAGTGAACGTACTCTGCGTGAGATCTACTTCCCTGCTTTTGAAACCGCCGTTAAAAAGGCTCAGCCGTGGACGGTAATGTGCTCGTACAATCTGATAAACGGTGAATATTCATCGGAAAACGACAATCTGCTGAACAAGGTTCTTCGTGACGAGTGGGGCTTCAAGGGCTATGTAATGTCCGACTGGGGAGCAGTAAACGACCGTGTCAAAGGTCTTGCCGCAGGACTTGATCTCGAAATGCCTTCAAGCAACGGCTTGAACGATACAAAGATCGTCGAGGCGGTAAAGAACGGCACACTTGATGAAAAGGTGCTTGATACAGCCGTAAAGCGTATACTTGAGCAGGTTTACCGCTACCGTGACGTAAAGGGCGGAGAGCATACATTTGACCGTGGTATAGACCACAAAAAAGCGGCAGAAATTGCCAAGGAGTGTATGGTTCTTCTTAAAAACGACGGTGCTTTGCCCCTGCCCCACAGCAACGCCAAGATAGCGTTTATCGGTGCTTTTGCGAAAGATCCCAGAATACAGGGCGGCGGCAGTTCGCACATTAATACGAGAAACATTTCAAACGCACTTGACAGCGCCGCAAAATATTCCGACGTTTCCTATGCCGAAGGATATGAGCGTGAATCAAACGATACAAACCCTGCACTCCTTGAGGAGGCTGTACAGCTTGCCGCCGACAGTGATGTTGCGGTAATTTTTGCAGGACTTCCCGACAGCTTTGAATCGGAAGGCTATGACAGACAGCATATGCGTATGCCCGACTGCCAGAACGAATTGATTGACGAAATCTGCAAGGTGCAGGAAAACGTAATAGTTGTACTGCACAACGGCTCTCCCGTTGAAATGCCGTGGAACGATAAGGTAAGCGCAGTTCTTGAGGTTTATCTCTGCGGCGAAGCTACAGGCGAAGCTACTGCGGATATACTTTTCGGCAAGGCAAACCCCTGCGGAAAGCTCGCAGAAACAATACCGATGAAATTATCCGATACTCCATGCTACCTCACCTTCCCCGGCTACCGCCACGCAGAATATAACGAGGGTGTATTCGTAGGCTACAGATACTACGATAAAAAGGAAATGGCAGTACGCTATCCTTTCGGTCACGGCTTATCCTATACCACATTTGAATATTCCGATATAAAGCTCTCCGACACTGCAGTAGGCGATGACGATATTCTCACAGTAAATGCGGTTATCACGAATACCGGCAACTGTGCCGGTAAGGAAATCGTACAGCTTTATGTAGCGGATAAATCGGGCTTTGCTGTTCGTCCCGAAAAGGAGCTTAAAGATTTCATCAAGATCGAACTTCAGCCCGGAGAAAGCAAGACAGTCACATTCAGGCTCGACAAGAGGGCGTTCAGCTACTATAACGAGGAGCTTGGCGACTGGTACGCGCCTAACGGCAAGTATGAAATAATGATAGCAAGCTCGTCCTGTGATATAAGACTTACGGCTGAGGTTACGCACAAAACAGCGGTAAAACTCCCGTTTGTCGCAACTGAAAACACGGTATTCGGCGAATTTATGGACTATGCCGAGGGCAAGGCTACTCTTGACCTGCTCTTCAGCAAGGTCGCAAAGGGTCTGCTCGGCGGCGACCACTTTGAGCCTGAGGCTGTGCGCAGTATGATTGGCAGTATGCCGCTCCGTCAGATACGTTCATTCGGCGGTATCAGTGATGAACTGCTGCAACAGGCTGTCGATATGCTGAATAAGGACTTCGGCGGATTTAAGGCGCAGATGTAATATAACAGAATATAATAAACCGGTGCAAGTTGTGTGGCTTGCACCGGTTTTTATTATTAAATAGTTATTACTTAGCATTTGACAGATTACCACTGTATTTTTGGTAATTAAAATATTATAAATATTATAAAATTCTATTGACACTCGTTTAAATATGTGTTATAATAAGAAAAAATCAAAAAAGGAGTTAAAATATGAAAATTAAACTTAAATCAATTACAATTCTATCATTATTCATATTTGTATGTTCTGTGTTGACGATCAATTCATCAGCTGCTTGTTCTCATGTATGGGACAAAAACGGTCACTGTAAAAACGCAAATTGTAGCGCCATAAACAGAACATTATATGCAACAAAATATGTTGAGGATACAGTGACATATAATGGATCTCGAAGTTATCAATTTAAACCTGTGGTAAGTGGTGTTTATACTATATGTACTACCGGTGTTAAATACAAAAATGTCGATTACGAACCCGGTGGTAGTGGTGACAGCACAACTGATACTTATATCAGAGTATACAGCGACAAAAATATGAAAGATTTAATAACAGAAAATGACGATATAGCAACTTTAGGATATCATCAATCATATAGCCCAACAAAAGTTAGTAATAATTGGCTAAACTATAACAGCAGCGTTACGATGTACTTTTCAAATTCAAAAACATATTATATCAAAATAACCAAGGGTGGTTCAAATAAAGCAAAAATCTCATATAACATTCATGTAAAATCATATGCTGGGAGTCTGATGGGATATTTTTATGGTAATAATCCCGATAGTGAAATTTCAACTACTTTGTCAAGCGAACAAGGATGCACTATAGGTTTAAGTTATCCGCACGAAGGCTACGACATAATCGGAGGCAATTATGAGTTTCCTGTTTATTCTCCGACCACCGGTGTTGTAACAGATATCGGTGGAAGTAATAGCGATTCAAGAGGATACTTTGTAGAAGTACGATATGCATCACCAACAGGAAAAATCGAATATATGAGATTTTTACACTTAAAAAGTAATGTTTCAAATTATGTCAAATTAAATGACACAGTAACTAAAACAAAAATTATCGGTTTAACAGGAAATACAGGTAACAGTAATAATGAAGGGTATGCAACTCATTTGCATATTGATATTCATACAGGTACAAGGAAAGGAGGCAGCTTAATCAACCCATCTAAATATTATGCAAACACAATGATATACTCATAATCATCAATTAAACGAAAGGAATTAATTATGAAGAAATTTTATTTATTTGCACTCTGTGTTACTATCATAGCCTCAGCTTGCGCCTGCTCGACAGGAGGCGATTTCGGCAGTAACCAACAAAATTCAAATCAAACAACCTCTGTATCAGACATAAGCATAACGTCATCCAATGAACAAAACAGTTCAATTTCAGAAGACAGCTCTACATCGGAAACTTCAACAGACTATAAAAAATTGCTAAGTGACAGTAACTACGCATCAGCACTGACCGATGCGGCAGTACAATTGGATAAGGCAATCCCGGAACAGGTTAAGCCGGACTACTCAACAGGTAAAGGCGGAGATTTGGATCCTTGGTATGAGCTGCCGTATCAGGATAGATATTATTATGCTATTTCGGTTATCAACAGTTACGGTTTTTCAAATGACTTGATTTCAAAAGATGTTTGGGAAAAATGGGATGCCGAACGTGTCAAAAAGCAAAATGAAGCAACAGATAATTTAGATGATTATTATGGCGCATGGGAATATATAAAAGATCTCGGTTTAAAATACAGTGATTTTAAAGATGAATTTTCCCGTGTGTCGGGACTTATGAAATCCATGAATATGGAAATGAGCGAAAATGACGTAAAGCTGCTTTTTGAAGGAACTAAAGAACAAATAAACAATACTTTTCTTCAAACCGATTATTCGTTATTTATTAACGGAAAAATTTATACTCCTCTTGTTATGACAGAAAAAATGTCGCTTGAAAGCCTTATAAAAGCAGAAATAACCCCTGATCTAATTGCAAGTAAATTAAAAAACGTTAAAAGCGCTTATCCCGACAGCAGTGAATTGAACATTACCGAAGATAAAAACACATTATATAAAAAACTATGCGATGATATTTATGAAACAGTTTCAAAAGGCGAACAAATCGATATAAAATCATGGATATCCGAAAATTTTAAAAATTCATCAAATTAAGCAAAATTGTAAATGAAAAAGCACCTCTAAAGTCGTTTGACTTTAGAGGTGTTTTTAGTAAAATATAAAGTAACCGATTACTAATTGTTTAATAAATAATTTTACTTCTCTTCCTGCTTAGCCTTTTCCCTTGCAAGCAGATTTGCCTTATAGTCAAGGTAATTCCGGATAATAACTGAGGCGGAGATCACTTTGAGCCTGAAGCTGTACGCAGTATGATAGGCAGTATGCCGCTCCGTCAGATACGTTCATTCGGCGGTATCAGCGATGAACTGCTGCGGCAGGCTGTCGATATGCTGAATAAGGACTTCGGCGGATTTAAAGCGCAGATGTGATATAACAGAATATAATAAACCGGTGCAGGCTGTGTGTCTTGCACCGGTTTTTATTATAAAGGAAAATAAGAAGCATCATTCTGCGTAAATCCGCTATACAACACGTCATATATTCTGCCGTCCTGTGCGGTATAATGCGTAAATACACCGTTTTCGTCCAATGAGAAAACATAGTCATCCGAATAAATATCACGCATATCAGACATATCAGACATATCAGACATATCAGACATATCAAGCATATCACGCAATCCGGTTTCATTTATCCATTGCGTATGCTTTGATATAAGTTCGTTATCGCTGTTATTAAAATATACATATCTCCTGAAAGCAACTTTATCGTCTTGATAAAAGTAACAATTCTTTTCTACCGTCGATATTCCGATACCGGGCAATATATTGAAATATGTACATTCCTTTGCTTTTCCGCCGTCAAAACGGTATTTTGTAAACATATCTATCAAAAAAATATGCTCATCATCATTTCGGTAAAAGCAACCTACCCTATATACATCTTCACTGTTATAAAAATATACTCCGTAATTATTACTGCCACACATATAGTCGTAAATCAGACGACCGTTTTCATCAAAGCCGTATTCATAGCCGTATTTCTGAGGCTTGCTTTTACATTTTCTAATTTTTCCCCTATGGTAACCTCCGACAAGGAACAGATAGTAATCGGGATTATACCAACCTCCTGTACCGTTGCACTCTACGGTAGTATATTCATATCTTACCGCACTTTTCAAAGCGTTATTGAGTATATCCGGGAAACTGCCCTTGTGCAAATTTACAAACGCTTTTACCTCCCTTATTTCGCTGTCAAAATCTTCTTTTGCTATATCTGCGATACTCATATTTTACCTCATATAAAAGAAACCGACTGATATAGGACTACCAATCGGTTTATTCTGACATTACTTCTCTTCCTGCTTAGCCTTTTCCCTTGCAAGCAGATTTGCCTTATAGTCAAGGTAATTCTGAAGTATAACTGCGGCGGCAACTGCGTCAATTACCTTTTTACGCTCCTTGCCGCGCTTGTTTACGTCATTCATCATATTGTGTGCCGTAACCGTGGTTGAACGCTCGTCCCACATCACAACGGGTATTTCAAGGAAGTTCTGAAGCATATCCGCAAACATTCTGCACTTCTCGCTTCTCGGTCCGTATGTTCCGTTCATATTTATCGGATTTCCGACCACGACCTCGCCGACCTCATATTCGACAGCGGCGGCGGCTACCTTTTCAACACACGTCTGAAAATTTCTCTCATCTATAACGCCTATAGGTGATGCAAGCGTCTGCGTTCTGTCACAACAGGCAAGACCTGTGTGTGCGTCGCCGTAATCAACAGCCATTATTTTCATTATTTTTTATTTCCTTTCGGACAAGTAGTTTTTCCTGTAACAAAGCTGAATTCAAGCTCTGTCATAAAATCGAACAGTCCGGGGATAAGCTTCTTCTCTTTCTGCATTTTTTCAAACTCGGCAAGAGTTACAAGCTTTGCGCCCGATACTTCTTCTTTCTGAAGCGTCAGATCGTCAAGCGTCAGATCTCTGTGCAGTTCGTAGCAATCGATAAAGAAAGCCGCACCGTGCTTTGTACCTTTGAATGTAAGCTCCTCATCGGCGACATCTATGCCGATCTCTTCCTTTATTTCACGCTTGATACAGTCAATGCTTGATTCTCCCGCCTTGACCGCACCGCCCGTGCATTCCCACAGACCGCCGAAATTCTTATACTTACAGCGTTGTGTAACGAGCAGCCTGTTACCGCTTACTATCCACGCCTCACAGACGATATTGTATTCGCCCGGCTGCATACGGATACCTCTTTTATGAAGTTTTCCGGTACGCTTTCTGTTCTTGTCGTACACGTCCCAGTATTCCGCCACCCGTTTCACCTCCCTGCGATTATCCGTTTAATCAGTTGTTGGCTTTATACTCTTTCAGTGCCTCGGCAAGCTGAGCAGGACATGAACTGCTCTTTGAGCCGCACTTTATACCGTCAAGGCGCTCGATAACCTCATCAACAGGCATACCCTTTACAAGGTGTGCTATACCCTGCAGATTTCCGTTGCAGCCGCCTATTACCTGAAGGCCTTCTACCTTGCCGTTTTCAACATCTATTATCATTTTACGGGAACATACTCCCTTGGGTGTGTATTCAAATGTCATTTTTCGTCATCCTTTCAAATTGTCTGTGCAGATTATATTACTGCTGTGCCGCTTTTGCAACTGCTGTGGCTACTGCCTCGGCAACCGACTTGTCGAGCGGGCTTGGGATTATATATTCTCTCGACAGCTTGTCGGGAGTTACAATATCCGCTATTGCATAAGCGGCGGCCTTCTTCATTTCTTCCGTTATCGCCTTTGCTCCGCACTGTAAAGCACCCTTGAATATTCCGGGGAATACAAGAACGTTGTTTATCTGGTTGGGGAAGTCGCTTCTGCCCGTACCTACGATATAAGCGCCTGCGGCAAGAGCCTTGTCGGGCATTATCTCAGGCTCAGGATTTGCCATAGCGAATACTATCGGCTTTTCCGCCATCGACTTTATCATATTCTCGCTCACAAGACCCGGCTTTGATACGCCTATAAATACGTCTGCGCCCTTCATAGCCTCAGAAAGTCCGCCCTTTATGTTATTGTTGTTTGTCTTTGTTGCAATCTCTGCGTGAGCGGGATTTTCATACTTATCGTCCTTATTGATAATACCGTTTATATCGACCATGATAAGATTACCTATTCCCATATTAAGCAGGAATGTGCCTATCGCAATACCTGCCGCACCTGCGCCGTTTATTACAACCGTAATATCCTTCATCTGCTTGCCTGCGCAACGTACCGCATTGATAAGAGCCGCACCTACTACAACGGCTGTTCCGTGCTGATCGTCATGGAATACGGGGATATCCAGCTTTTCTTTCAGTCTGCGTTCGATCTCAAAGCATCTGGGAGCCGAGATATCCTCTATATTGATACCACCGAAGCTGTCGGATATAAGCTCTATCGTTCTTACTATCTCGTCAACATCCTTAGACTTTATGCAGATAGGAAATGCGTCAACGCCTGCAAATTCCTTGAACAGACAGCATTTGCCCTCCATAACGGGCATTCCTGCGAGTCCGCCTATATCGCCAAGACCGAGTACGGCTGTACCGTCCGTGATGACCGCAACTAAATTCTTACGGCGTGTCAGCTTGTATGACAGCGAAGGGTCCTTTTCTATTTCAAGACAGGCCTGTGCAACACCGGGCGTATAGCAAAGCGAAAGATCCTCTCTTGTATTGACGGGTGCTCTTGAAATAACTTCTATCTTGCCTTGCCATTCATAGTGCTTTTCCAGTGCCTGCTGTTTGATATCGGTTGCCATTTTTCTTTTCCTTCCTTTTGGGATAATTATTTTATTTTCCGTTTCAGAATACGCTGAAGCGAATCATCTGGAGTGTAGTTCGTGCCGATAGCTATCGGATAGTGGTTATAGAATCCGTGAAAATCAGAGCCGCCAGTCGTTATGAGATTGTGCTCTTCCGCTATTTTAAGCAGTCTTTCACGCTGTTCTTCATTTGCACTCTGGTGCCATACCTCCGCACCGTCTATCTTTCCTGCTGCGGCAAGCTCCTCAAGCAGTTCAAAATTGTCGAATACAGCCGGGTGAGCAAGTACCGCTATACCGCCTGCCGAGTGAATGAGTTCCAGCACAAAATGCACCTCGGGATAGTCCTGCATATCCGTGCTTACTTCCTCTGCGCAAAGTCCCGTTACGGGATTGAACAGCTCGTCATATACCTTTCCGTAAAGATCGGTAGTATAACCGTAATCCATTAGGGCGTGCATGATATGACACTTGAATATTACTTTACTGCCTGTGGCATAGCGCAATATGCTCTCAAGCGTTATAGGATATTTTTCAAGCACTTTCATAGCCATCTGCTTGCCACGCTTCTTACGCAGTTCACAAGTGCGCAGACATAAGCCTTCAAGTCTGTTAGGCTTTTCGGGATTATAACAGATTATGTGCGCTTTTGTTCCGTGCTTGCTGTCGTATGTAGAAAACTCGACCGCAGGAATTACGTTTACGCCGTAACGTTCACCGAGTACAACCGCCCTTGACGAAGATGAAAGCGTGTCGTGGTCGGTTATCGCAAAATAATCGATGCCGTAACGCTTTGCCTGCGCAATGGTTTCTTCAAGACCCAGTGAACCGTCGGACATTGTTGTGTGACAATGTAAATCAGCCTTCATATCAATACCCTTCTTTCTTTTTGTTCTGTCGGATAACGATGCAGTAAAAACTGCACGATACATAATATAATTATACCACTTTTAAAGGTATAATGCAACATTTTTTGTAAATACGGGTCGAATCCCCTTTTTTACGCAAAACGGCATTCCCGCATTTTCTGCGGGAATGCCGTAATAATTATTTGATAACTTTGCCGTGAGCCTTGGGAGCCGCCTTGATCTCCTTTTCACTGCCGCCTCTGTCAACAAAGACAGCATTCTCGGCAATATCCTCTTCGCTTATCGGACCAAGCTCGGGGTTACGCTCGCCGTGCTCCTCATAGTACGGATTGATAATGTACTTCTGAATTACCGGATAGCATATAAACGTTGTGGTAAAGCTCATAAATGCAAGCGGGAACACTATGATTACAAAAATCGAGTAAGGCAGGAAAAGCACCGCAAGTGTAATTATCACAAGATTGATAACCAGTGCGATAAAATTACGCTTGACGCCGAGAAAAACAAGAAGCAATGCGTTTTTCAGCATAGCCTTGAGAGAAAGCTTGAGCGCAACTATCTCAAGATATATGTAGAAGTGCATTATATAAAGTAATGTTGCAAGACAGATAAACACGCAGATATAGACAATCATACCTTCGGGAAGCTTATCGGTTGCCATAAATTCAAACAGAGCGACTACAAGCGCCGCAACACCGACAACATCGATAATTCCTATAGCAACGGACTGTTTGAAATTCTTTTTGAATGCGGTAAAAAATTCGTCAAATACAAAGCACGGCTGTTCAAGTATGAACTTTCTCATAACATGAGTAAGCGCTGCTGTAGCCGGTCCGAATGTCACAACGGGTATGCAGAAAAGAATATACAGCAAATTAAGCTCTATGATTTTCCAGAACTTTCTGCCGAATATCTCCCAATATCTGAAAAAGGGCTTTTTCTGCGGTGCAATCTTAGATACACCGCTACCCGAACTCTGATAATCAAATAACTTGAATGCCAAGATAACAACTCCTTAAAAATGAACAAATCACGCCTTGCGGCATTATGCGAATGATAACATATGAATGTTAACGGTGTTTAAATAAATGCAGATCAAAAAAACACCGTGAAATATTATACAATATTTTTTGTCGGATTGCAAGGTACAAATAGGAATATTGTATAAAAACTGCGTAAAATACTCACTCTTCTGTTTCCCGGCGCACTTAACTATTGAACAACCGTGAAAAAAGTGATATAATAATTTAAATATATTCCGAAAGGAGTCAACTTAAACCGACAGTGGAATACATTACAATCGGAAATGTTAAAATAGAAAAAACCGCTTCACTGGCTCCGATGGCGTCTGTTGCCGATAAGGCAATGCGTACTATGTGCAAGAAATACGGAGCGGCATTACTCACAGGAGAAATGGCAAGTGCAAAAGGGCTGTGCTATTCCGACAGGAAAACTGCGGCTCTGCTTACCGTCACCGATTATGAGCGTCCTATGGCAATACAGCTTTTCGGCAGTGAGCCTGAATTTATGGCAAAGGCGGCTGTTATTGCGGCACAGTACAAGCCCGACTTCATAGATATAAACTGCGGCTGCCCCGTACCGAAGGTTGCGGGAAACGGTGCAGGTTCGGCGCTGATGAAAGATCCCGTTCTTCTCGGACATATCGTTGAGGCGGTAGTAAAAGCCACAGATATCCCGGTAACGGTCAAGATAAGAAAAGGCTGGGACGAAAAGAACGTAAACGCAGTCGAAGTTGCCCGTGTTGCGCAGGAAAGCGGAGCGTCTGCCGTAGCTGTTCACGGCAGGACAAAGAACCAGATGTACAGCGGAAAGGCAGACCTCGACATAATCGCAGAAGTAAAACAGGCACTGAATATACCTGTAATAGGAAACGGAGATATTGACAGCGGAGAAAGCTGTAAACATATGTACGATTACACCGGCTGTGATCTGGTTATGGTCGGCAGAGCCGCCTGCGGCAGACCGTGGATATTCTCGGAAATAAAGCACTATCTTGAAACGGGTAAAACGCTGCCTCCCCCCTCCCCCGATGAACAGCTTGATATCATGAACGAGCATATCAGACTGCTTTGTGCAGATAAAGGCGAATATATCGGAATGAAGGAAGCCAGAAAGCACACTGCATGGTATCTCAAAGGCAGACCCGGTGCGGCAAAGCTCCGCAATATGTGCGGCAGTCTGTCAACGCTTGAGGATTTTGACAATATGCTGGCGCTTATAAGAAACACGGCACAGCAGGATATATAAGGACAGAAAGAAAGGCAAGAACATGAAAGAAACAGCACACAAATTAAGATCTCTCACCGCATTTGACATAAGCGGCGATTATCTGATAGGTCAGTTTGAACGGCTCGCAAGCGACGATGAATGCACAGCGATAGACGCGTATACGAATATTGCACGTTATCTGCTGACACACGACAAGACGCTTGCGGATTATCTGCGTGAACTTCTTACCTATGCAGATTCAAAGCTCATTGAAAGCTACATAAAAAAAGAAGATACAAACAAGCAGTATGCGGTCGAATATGACGTATCAGTCATAAAAGAGCTTGCAAAGATGTCGGCTCACAAGCTGAAAGATTACCTCTTTCAGAAATTCAATGAGAACTTTATTTTCTCCCTCCCCGAATATGTAACGGGCGGATTTGACTGCAACGCAGAGTATTTTATCCGTCATATAAGCGAGAACGGAAGCGGCATTTACGCCAAGTACAAGGCTTTTGTCTATGACAACGGCGAGCTTCAGCCTATCGAAAAGCCCGATGCTATACGTCTGTCAGACCTCAAGAAATACGAATCGCAAAGAAAGCAGATTGTTGATAACACAAGAGCATTCATAGCAGGTCACCCCGCAGACAATGCTCTGCTCTACGGTGACAGAGGTACAGGAAAATCATCGACCGTCAAGGCGCTCCTCAATGAATATGCGAATTTACGCATAGTACAGGTCGACAAAAAGGATGTTGCATGCCTGCCGACACTGTACAAAACACTTAGTGCAAGTCCTCTCAAGTTCATCATCTTCATCGACGACCTTTCATTCGGCGAAAACGATGAAGGCTTCGGTATACTTAAAAAGGTTCTTGAAGGCTCTGTATGCGGCAGACCGTCAAATATACTCATATATGCGACCACCAATCGCCGCCATCTTATCAAAGAAACCGAAAGCAGTCGTATGGGCGACAATGTCCACAGTGCAGACGAAATCGATGAAAGTATGTCGCTGTCCGACAGATTCGGTCTGTTCGTTACATTCCTTGCTCCCAACAAGGAAACATATCTTGAAATTGTACGCAGTCTTATCCTCGACAGAGGAATTATAATAGATATGGACAAACTCGACAGATGCGCTGAAAGATTTGCACTAAAGCGTAACGGCAGATCGCCGAGAATAGCCAGACAGTTTGCAGACAGCCTGCAATCAAAGCTTGCTCTCGGCATAGACCCGGAGAAGATGTGATATGAAAAGAAAGCTTTTAGCGCTGACAGCAATCCTGCTCGCGCTGACCGTCACATTCGGCGGCTGTGAAAACATCATGCTGATACCCGGAAAATCATCGGGTGCTATAGCGGATGGCAGCAGTTCATCGCAAAACAGCGAATCGCTCAGCGCCTACCCTGTAACGCTGAACAATACGGAGATCACCAAAGCTCCCGAAAAGATCGTATCACTCACCCCGGCATATACCGAAATACTGTTTGAAATGGGATACGGGAAAAAAATAACCGCCGTCAGCGACTACTGCGACTACCCTGAGACCGTAAAGGAACTTCCCAAGGCGGCAAGCAGTGCAAACCCCGACATTGCGGCCATTAAAAAGCTCAAACCGGATCTTGTCATTACGGCTACACCGATCGTAACCAAGGACAAGATATCGCTTGAGGCACAGGGAATCAAGGTGCTTGTTATCCCATCCCCCAGAAACATTGAAGAATTTGAGAATGTATACAAGTTCTTCGGACTGGCAATGAACGGTCAGTTTGACGGAGAAGCGGCAGGTGAAAAAGCATTCTCGCCGATAAAAAAACAGCTTGACGCGATAAAAAAGACCGATAAGAAATTCATATATGTCACAGCCGCAAACACCCCAGCCGGCGGAGATACATTTGAAAGCGCCGTTCTCAGCCTTTTCGGCACCAATATTGCAGAAAGTTCAAGCGGTTACTCATATAAGGCGGCAGATCTTGCGGATAATCAACCTGACATTATATTCGTCAGCGATACGATCGGTGAAGACACACTGACCGCAAACGAAAATTACTCTGATCTGAAAGCGGTCAAGGACGGAAAAATAACCGTGCTGAAAAACAAGTATTTTGAGCGTCCGAGCGGCAGAATTACCGAGCTTCTGACAGAGATTGCAAAGGCATTCCCTACCGAAAAGCCCGAAACCGCAAGCAGTAAGACCGAAAGTACCAACAATAAAGAAAGCAACAAGGAAAACAGCAAAGAAACCGAAAACAGCAAGCCTGAACCGGTTTCATCCGATGTTTCCGAATAATTTCAATTGCATATAAAGAGCCTGAACGTAAAAGGCTCTTTATTTTTTACCCCTCTCTCACCTCTTTGTCACAAAAAAATATTGACTTTTTGCCAAAATCGGATATAATTAAATATGTATGTTTAACTAAAAATCGGGTACTGCTTTTGCGTCCCTGATGATAAACGGAAGGAATCATAAATTATATGAAATGGACAGGACTTAACGATCTTAGAGAAAGCTATCTCAAATTTTTCGAGAGCAAAGGACATCTGAGAATGGCGTCGGCACCGCTTGTACCGCAGGGCGATAACTCTGTACTTCTTATCAACGCAGGTATGACACCTCTTAAAAAGTATTTTCAGGGCATTGAAGAGCCCCCAAGACACCGTGTAACGACTTGTCAGAAGTGTATCAGAACACCCGACATCGACAATGTAGGTAAAACGGCAAGACACGGCACATATTTTGAAATGCTCGGCAACTTCTCATTCGGCGATTACTTCAAGCACGAGGCTACTGCATGGGCGTGGGAGTATCTCACAAAGGTACTTGAGATCCCCGAAGACAGACTGTGGGTCACAATTTATGAAGAAGACGATGAAGCAGGCGACATCTGGGCAAATGAAGTCGGCGTACCCCGTGACAGAATAATCAAGCTCGGCAAGGCTGACAACTTCTGGGAGCACGGAAGCGGACCCTGCGGTCCCTGCTCTGAGATACACTTTGACAGAGGTGAAAAATACGGTCCTTTTGAGAACTTTGAACAGGCAGGCGAATGCGACAGAATAATCGAGATATGGAACCTCGTATTCACACAGTTCGACAATGACGGCAAGGGCAACTATACTCAGCTTGCAACAAAGAACATTGATACAGGTATGGGACTTGAGCGTCTTGCCTGCGTAATGCAGGATGTTGACAACCTGTTTGAAGTTGATACTATTCAGAACATTATGAAGAAGATCTGCTCCGTTGCAGGTGTAAGCTATCACGATGACCCCACAACAGACGTTTCTATCCGTGTTATTACCGACCATATCCGTTCAACGACATTTATGGTAGGCGACGGTATCCGTCCTTCAAACGAGGGCAGAGGCTACGTTCTGCGCCGTCTGTTAAGACGTGCCGCAAGACACGGCAGAATGCTCGGCGTAAACAGACCCTTCCTCTATGAGATATGCGACACGGTTATAAACGAAAACCTCACAGCTTATCCTGAGCTTGACGAAAAGAGAGAATATATAAAGAAGGTCATCAAGACAGAGGAAGAGAGCTTCGCAAAGACAGTTGACAAGGGTATGCAGATACTCGGCGAATTTATAAAGGAGCTTTCAGCAGACGATACGCAGAAGCCTATCTTAAGCGGCGAAAACCTTTTCAAGCTGCACGACACATACGGCTTCCCCATTGACCTTACAAGAGAGATTCTTCAGGAGAAGAATATCGGTATAGATGAAGAACGCTTCTTCGAGCTTATGAATGAGCAGAAGGCAAAGGCACGCTCAAATCAGGCATTCAAGGGCGGCTGGGACGAAGCTACGGCCAATGCGCTCAGCGGACTTACAACTACATTCGTAGGCTACAAGTCGCTTACCGCCGACAGCAAGATCCTTGCTATGATAAAGGACGGCGAGGTTACAGATGTCTGCAACGAGGGCGATGAGGTAACCGTTGTTCTTGACATTACACCTTTCTACGCAGAAAGCGGCGGACAGGTCGGCGATTGCGGTACAATTACGGCAGGCGAAAACGTAATGCAGGTTATCGACACCAAAAAGACAGGTGCAGGACAGTTTATCTGCAACTGCCATGTCGAGAGCGGTTGCTTCTATACAGATGACAGCGTAAAATCGGCTGTCGATGAAAAGAAGCGTATGGCTACAGCGAGAAACCACACCTGCGCACATCTTTTACAGGCGGCGCTCAGAAAGGTTCTCGGCGACCACGTTCACCAGGCAGGTTCTTTTGTAGATCCCTATAGATGCCGTTTTGATTTCAGTCACTTCAGCGCAGTAACTCCCAAAGAGCTTGAAAAGATCGAAATGCTCGTAAATGACTGGATTCTTGCAGGTATCCCGGTAGTAACCGAGGAGCTTCCTATTGAAGAAGCACGCAAGAAGGGTGCAATGGCTCTGTTCGGTGAAAAGTACGGTGATATTGTTAGAGTTGTACAGGCAGGCGATGTTTCAACAGAGTTCTGCGGCGGTACTCACCTTGACAATACCGCAAAGGCAGGTCTGTTCAAGATAATTTCCGAAACATCGGTAGCTTCGGGTGTAAGAAGAATCGAAGCCGTAACAGGCTACAATGTACTCTCCGCATACGATCAGACAAAGGCAATGGTTACAAACATTGCTCAGGTACTGAAAATAGCAAACCCCTCCGCCGTAATGCAGAAGTGCGAAAATATGATGAACGAGATGCACGCTATGCAAGCTGAGATAGACCGCCTTAACGGCATCATTTCAATGAGCCAGATGAAGAATGTAACAGAGAACGCAACAGAAGTAAACGGCATAAAGGTATTCTCCGCTATGCTTTCGGGCGTAATGGGCGACAGCCTCAGAAAAGCCGGCGACAAGCTGAAAGACGCCAACGATTCGTTCATCGCAGTGCTTGCAGGCGTATCCGACGGCAAGGGCAACTTCCTTTGCATCGCAAGCCCCGAGGCTGTTGCAAAGGGCGCAAATGCAGGTAAGATAGTTAAGGAAATTGCGGCTATCGCAGGCGGTAAGGGCGGCGGAAAGCCCGATACAGCTATGGCAGGTATCGCAGACGTTACTAAGATTGACGAAGCGCTCCTCGCTCTTACAGATATCGTAAAGAACATGATCGGCTGATCAGAGCCGGAAAGGAAAAATAAGATGGACTGCATTTTTTGCAAAATTATTTCAGGCGAAATTCCTTCAGAAAAAGTATACGAAAGCGACAAGGTTGTCGCTTTCAAGGATATAAATCCCATGGCACCTGTACATATTCTTATTATCCCTAAAGAACATATCGGCGGTGCAGATGAGCTTAACGAAAGCAACGTTGATGTTGTAAAGGACATTATGCTTGTTGCAAAGCACCTGGCAAAGTCATTCAATCTCGATAACGGCTGGCGACTTGTTTCCAATGTAGGCGAAGACGGCGGACAGACTGTACGTCACCTCCACTTCCACTTACTTGGCGGCAAGAAGCTGAGCGTTGAGCTTGCATAAAAGGTAAATAATTGTGAGGCGGAAATTAGCGGCTGTTGGAGCATCATATCTGATAGGACTGATTTTCGCCTCAATTTTTGTCAAATTTGTAATTTTTCTCATTTGTGGGATAATATTACTTGTCATCTCCGCTTTTGCTGTTGCATTATTGACAAAGAAATATGATATTACCGCAGTACTGCTCTGCTGTACAATTGGCATCACCGTATATTTTGCCGTATCTTTACAGCTTGACAAAGCGGCTGATCCTCTTTTGGGCGGCACATATGATATCAGCGCAACGGTAACTTCAAAAAGAACAATAAGTACGGACAGCGCTGTTTTTACTCTTGAAAGCAATACTGAAAACGGCAAGGTCGGCATATTGCTATACACCGATGATATACACGCCGGAAAGGGCGACACGCTCCGCTTCAGCGCTGAATTCAGCAAGCTTTTCAATACAGCCGCATATAATACTGCCGACAGATACCGCTCAGACGGTATTACGCTTAGTGCAACGCTGAAAAGTGATATTGCTGTAACAAAAGGCGACTACCCATTATCTTTCATAGATGACTACCGCAATTACTTGATAGACCGAATCAAAACGGAATTTTCCGATGACAGCGGCGCACTGATGCTTGGCATATTCGCAGGTGACAAAAGCTCGCTTTCCGATGAACTTTATTATGATATCAAAGCGGCAGGCGTAGCTCATCTGACGGCGGTATCCGGTATGCACCTGACGCTTATCATAACAATTCTTATGGCGTTGTTATCAATAACAGGAATTGCAGGAACATATCGTATCCGCTTTATCCTTACTGTAGTGCTGACGCTGTGCTTTACGGCATTTTTCGGTTTTACGGCGTCGGTAGTAAGAAGCGGAATAATGATTATCACAGCAAATATCGGTGCGGTCTTTTACCGTAAGAGCGACTGTGTGACCTCGGTAGGGCTTGCGGTACTGCTTATAACGCTTTTCGACCCGCTTTCCTGCACAGACGCAGGTCTTATACTGTCGGCTGTCACAACACTCGGCGCAGGTGCCGCCGCTCCGGCAATATCTGGTAAGCTGACTACTGCATTTCCTCGACTTAATAAAAAGCTTTGTGATACGTTATGCGTTTCGTTTTGTGCGGCACTTGCAGGTATACCGCTTTCTGCAATATATTTCGGCACATTCTCGGTAGCCGGTATATTCGTATCGGTTATAGTCCTGCCGCTTTTCACAGTGTGTCTTACCGCAATGCTGATTTATGCGCTGACCGGCGGAATAATCACCCCGATAGCCGTAATAGCGCATTTCTGCTGTAAGATTATGCAAGCGGTATTCTCATTCTTTGCCGCTATTCCTTTTCTGCATTTCAGCTGTGATGCACTTACTGTAACAATTACGCTTATTATTGCTCTGACAGCCGCTGTAACGGCGGTTATCCTGACGCACAGAAAACATATAACGATAATTTTTCTGACTGCCGCACTGTTCTTTACCGCAGTCAATTCGACGCTTCCTCTTCTGCCCTCCGGAAATGTAGAGATACTGCTTCACAGCGACGGAAAAAACGGCTCGGTTGTAATAATCTCCGATGATATTACAGCTGCAGTTCTTGTCGGAAACGATAAGAAAGAGCTTGGCGTTATAAGAAACAAAATACTTGATAATAACAGAACAGCGTCTGACCTGACTGTTCTTTGCCTTGACGGTTATGACGCTGATATTGTCGGCACAGCAAGCAGGTTTTCATCTGCCATATCATTCTGCAAAGACAACAACGGCATTTCCGGCAGATATTTTTCGCTTGGCTGCAAGAACAATTCTGTACTGCTCACCGCCTTTGATACACGGATAAATATCTCCGATATCGGAAATATAGAAGAAAACACGGCAAATATATTGTGGGGCACAAGCAAATATATTTCTTCCTCTGCCCCGTGCTTTTTCATAAACAGATATGCGAAAAGCAAAAACGGTATATCACTTTATTACACCGATTGCAAAATAACCGTAACCGCAGACGGAATTACCGTCAGCACAGATAACAGATAGAAAGGAGCGATAAAATGAAGCTTGACGAAGACAAGCTGTCTACAGGTATAAAAAGCGGAGAAATCAGCCGTGTAAACTATCTTTACGGCGAGGAACGCTTTCTTGTAAAGACCTACACCGACCGACTTCTTGACGCTACAGTCGGCAAGGACAGAAATGATATCAATCTGACTAAGCTCGGCAGTACATTTCCTGTAGATACTCTTGTTGACAGCATAGAAAGTATGCCGCTTTTCGCCGACAGCAAAGCCGTCCTGATAAGCGACCTTGATATGGAAAAGTTTGACGAGAACGGTATTGAAACGATACTGAACGCATTTAAAGACGTTCCGGATGAATGTACTGTCATAATCAGCATGACCGGAAACACCGAACAGCTGAAAAAAGCCAAGAACAAAAAGCTTATCACCGCCCTTTCAAAGCAGAAAAACGCCGCAGTATGCGAGTTTACCCATCTTACGCCTGCGAGGGTAACAGAACTTATCATGAAAAAGGCGGCAAAGCGAGGTTGTGTAATATCCAGACCGAACGCTCAGCATATAGCTGAACTTACCCTGTGCGATCTGTCGCTAAGCTCTGTCGAAACCGACAAGCTGTGCAGTTATGTCGGCACAGGTGAGATAACCGCCGGAATGATAGACAAGCTGACAATTAAACAGCTTGATACAAGCATATATTCGCTTGCAACGGAACTTACAAAAGGCAACCGCAAACAGGCGCTGCTTATCCTTGATGACCTTATCTCCCAGAAAATCGACCCTATTGTGATACTTGCTTCGCTTTCGTCCAGCTACATTGATTTCTACCGTGCAAAGGCGGCGCAAAGCTCAGGGAAGCCTGCTTCACAGGTTGCCGAGGATTTCGGATATGCGAAAAACCGTACCTTCGTTGTGACAAAAGCAATGAATCTCGTTTCACGGCTTGATATAGCGCATATAAGAAATTGCCTTGACATTCTGTTCAATGCCGACCTCATGCTTAAAACATCGGCGGTAGACAGCAGAACTGTACTTGAAGAAACGATAGTAAAGCTATCTCCCGAAAAAAGCAGGAGGGCGTACTATTGATAAAACTGAATCAGGCAGTGATAGTCGAGGGCAAATATGATAAAGTCAAGCTCTCCTCCCTGCTAGACGCCGTAATAATTACAACAGACGGTTTCGGCATTTATAAGGACAAGGAAAAAACAGAGCTTATACGCACCCTTGCGACTACCTGCGGCATAGTGATACTTACCGACAGCGACAGTGCGGGACTGCGTATAAGGAATCATATAAAAGGATGCTGTAAAGGCGGAAATATAACAAATGTATTCGTACCTCAGATAAAAGGCAAGGAAAAACGTAAGATTGCTCCGTCCGCAGAAGGATATCTCGGCGTTGAGGGACTTGACAGCGATATATTGAAAGAGGCTCTCGGTAAAGCCGGAGTGACAGCCGAAAACAACACAGCCGAAAAGCACGACTTTCTTAAAAAGTCCGATATGATGGACGACGGCATGATAGGCGCACCCGGCAGTGCCGATTTAAGACGAAATGTACTGCTGGCGCTCGGTTTACCGCCGATACTCAGCGCCAATACTATGCTTGAAGTAATAAACAGGCTTTACACAAAAGAAGAATATGAAAACGCAGTAATTACTACAAGAAAACTGAAAACTAAAAATGACATCTGAAAGGTAATTGATTTATGGTATTTTCAACATCGATATTTATATATCTGTTTCTGCCGATAACGCTGTTGATATATTACATCACTCCGAAAAAAGGCAAGAACCTGATAATCCTGCTGAGCGGACTTCTCTTCTACTCGTGGGGTGAGCCGATTTATGTCATAGTAATGCTTATCTCAACAATGATAGACTATTTTGCGGGTCTTGTAATGAACCACTTTGAAGGGAAAAAGCTCCCACGCAAGCTATGCCTTATTGTGTCGGTTGTTATGAATCTCGGACTTCTCGGCGTGTTTAAATACAGTGGATTCATCGCTGAAAACATCAACGCAATAGCAGGAAGTCAGATAATCGACATAAACAATATGAATTTCTTCGGTATCGACTTCCTGCCGATGAATATGTTGCCTATCGGTATCAGCTTCTTCACGTTCCAGTCAATGTCCTATACGATAGACTTATATATGGGCAATGTAAAGGTTCAGAAAAATCCTATCAGCTTTGCGGCTTTCGTTACACTGTTCCCGCAGATAGTTGCAGGTCCTATCGTAAGATATGACGATGTTGCAAGAGAACTTGACGACAGAACCATTACAATAGACCTTATCTACGATGGCATTGTTCGTTTCATTATCGGTCTTTCAAAGAAAGTGCTGATAGCAAACAGCATCGGCGCATTATGGACAGCAGTCAAGGGCTCCGATATTTCACAGGTGTCTGTAGTAAGCTCATGGCTCGGAATACTCGCATTTACATTCCAGATTTATTTTGATTTCTCAGGCTACTCCGATATGGCTATCGGACTTGGTAAGATGATGGGCTTCCACTTCCCCGAAAACTTCAATTACCCCTACCTTTCAAAGAGCATTTCTGAATTCTGGCGCAGATGGCATATAACCCTCGGATCATGGTTCAGATCCTACGTTTATATTCCGCTTGGCGGCAACCGCAAGGGTATGCCGAGAACGATCATTAACCTTGCCATAACATGGTTCCTTACAGGCGTGTGGCATGGTGCAAGCTGGAACTTCATACTCTGGGGCTCGCTCTACGGTGTTGTGATCATACTTGAAAAACTCTTTCTCGGAAAGTGGCTTCAGAAAATTCCCGATGTTTTTTGTCACATCTACACTATGCTTCTTGTAATACTCGGTTGGGTGCTTTTTGATACGGCAGACCTGCCGACCGCAGGCGCATATATTGCCAATATGTTCGGTGCAGGCGGAACACCGTTCATCGACAGTACCGCAATGTATCAGATAGCGACATACGGAATAACATTCATAATCTGTATAATCGGCTGTACCAACCTGCCGAAACTTGCAGTAGAATTTATAAAAAAGAAAATCCCGCCCGTTATAAACTACGGCGGAATAGTTGCCCTTATGGGAATGTTCGTTATGTGCGCCGCTTATCTTGTCGACCAGACATACAATCCGTTCCTGTACTTCAATTTCTGAGAAAGGAGTAAACAAGATGAAAAAAGAAAATATCTATAAGTTCCTGCTTATCGGGCTGTTTGCTCTTATCTCGATAGCAGTACCCGTTGCAACCATAATATCAAGCGCACAGCTTCCCGAAAATGCGTTCAGCGAAAATGAAAACCGCTACCTTGAAAAAATGCCGAAGTTCAATTTCGATACCGTAACCGACAAAACGTTTATGACTAAGTTTGAAAACTACTTTTCTGACAGAATAGTAATGCGTGAACAGTGGATAAGCCTTATGAACGATTTCGACAGATTGCTCGGCAAAAAGGAGATAAAGGGAATATTCACCGAAGACGGCAGAATGATGCAGTCATGGAGAACAAGCGACTACAGCGTTGACAGTGTAAACAAGAACCTTGCCGCTATGGAGAAATTTGCCGAAAAGTACCCCAGGATGAAGATGTACTTTATGCTTGCACCCAATGCCCAGGAAATTTACAGCGACACGCTCCCCGCAAACTGCGGAGCGGCTGACCAGAAGCTGTTTATCAAAAACTGCTACGACAGCCTGCCGTCAATAACAGGTATAGACGTGTACTCAGGGTTGCTTGCCGCAAAGAATGAATATATCTACTACCGTACCGACCACCACTGGACCAGCTATGGCGCATATATCGGATACAAATCCGCTGCGTCGGCTATGAAATTCACCGCCTACAGTGAAGACAAGTTCAGCATTGAGCACGCTTCTAACGAGTTCAGGGGTACGCTTTATTCCAAGACGCTCGATAACGGCATTACGCCGGATACGATAGATATTTACACACTTGCAAATAATGAGCCGCAGGTCAAGGTGTCTGTCTACAAGAGCGGTCCCAAACCCGACAGCACATACAGCAGTCTTTATTTCCGTGAATTTCTCGATGTTAAAGATAAGTATTCCACGTTCCTCGGACAGAATGTACCGAGGATAGATATCAACAGCGAAATTCCTCAGGAAAACGATAAGGGCAGTCTGCTTATCATCAAGGACAGCTATGCGCACTCACTCATACCGTTCCTTACCAAGAATTACAGTCATATAACTGTACTTGACCTGAGATATATAAACGGCGACCTTTCAAGCATCGGCGTAAGCCTGAAAGATTATGAAAACGTACTGTTTATGTATAATGTCATAACATTCTCGCAGGATACGAACGTCAAGAAGCTTGACTTTATAATCAAATAGTCCTATGCCCCTCCTTTATACGGAGGGGCATAAAATTGTTCAAAAGTTAGTTTTCTATAACTTTTTTCTCAAAACCTATTGACTAATACAAAATGTTGTGATATAATCCTAACAAGTTAGTTGATGCTAACCTGATTTCACCTCATAAACCGAATTATTGCGGTAAAAAATACAATAATATACTTAACAGAACAAACGGAGGAAATTACATGACCTATACAGTAATTGAAAAGGTGGTCGGAAGAGAAATTCTCGACTCAAGAGGAAATCCTACAGTAGAAGCTGAAATTTATCTTGCAGACGGCACGGTTGCAAGAGGTACTGCTCCCAGCGGTGCATCAACAGGTGAATTTGAAGCGCTTGAGCTTCGCGACGGCGACAAGGCAAGATACGGCGGCAAGGGTGTTACAAAGGCAGTAGAAAACATCAATACAATAATAAACAATGCCGTAATAGGCATAGATGCCTGCGATACTTACGCAGTAGATAAGGCAATGATCGATGCCGACGGCACAAAGGACAAGTCTAAGCTCGGTGCAAACGCTATTCTTGCAGTATCTATTGCGGCGGCAAGAGCAGCGGCTGCGTCACTCGAAATTCCGCTTTACAGATTCTTAGGCGGTGTAAGCGCTAACAGACTTCCTGTTCCTATGATGAACATTCTGAACGGCGGCGCCCATGCGGCAAATACGGTTGACGTACAGGAATTTATGATAATGCCTGTAGGCGCTTCTTCATTTAAAGAAGCATTAAGACAGTGTGCAGAAGTATTCCACTCACTTGCCGCTCTGCTAAAGGCAAACGGACTTGCTACATCTGTAGGCGACGAGGGTGGATTTGCTCCCGACCTTGCAAGCGATGAAGAAGCCATTCAGTACATTCTGAACGCCATAAAGAATGCAGGCTATGAGCCCGGCAAGGACTTTATGATTGCTATGGATGCCGCTTCAAGCGAATGGAAGGGTGAAAAGAAAGGCGAATATATCCTGCCTAAATGCGGTCAGAAGTTTACATCAGAACAGCTTATAGCACACTGGAAGAGCCTTGTTGAAAAGTACCCGATCATCTCAATAGAAGACGCACTTGACGAAGAAGACTGGGAGGGCTGGCAGAAACTCACCGCAGAACTCGGCGATAAGGTACAGCTTGTCGGCGACGACCTGTTTGTAACAAATACCGAAAGGCTTTCAAAGGGTATCTTGCTCGGTTGCGGTAACTCGATTCTTATAAAGCTCAATCAGATCGGCTCTGTATCCGAAACTCTTGAAGCTATCAAAATGGCTCACAAGGCAGGCTATACCGCAATTTCTTCTCACCGTTCGGGCGAAACCGCAGATACAACTATTGCAGACCTCGCTGTAGCGCTGAATACCTGCCAGATAAAGACAGGCGCTCCCAGCAGAAGCGAACGTGTTGCAAAGTACAATCAGCTGTTAAGAATTGAAGAAGAACTCGGTGACAGCGCAGTTTATCCCGGTATAAACGCATTCAACGTAAAGCGTTGAATTAAATAATGCATTCGTCTCCTTTCAAATAACAAAAACTCCCGTCGGTGTTATGCCGATGGGGTTTTTGTATACTTGTATAAATTATTCCGAATAACAACCGAGTATTTTCTTCATCTCCTCAACACCCTTTACCTGTGACTCAATCATTTCATTCAGCATGGGCTTCAGCTGAGGACATATGTTGAACCTGAGCGCGTTTCTGCTCATTGCTATTCCGCCCTCATGATGAGGTATCATCTGCCTTATATAGCTTATGTTTATATCATTATCGGGACACGCCGACTTCATACGGCTGAACATATTCTGCGTAACGGTGCCATACTGCCTTCTGTAGGCGCACATTGACTGTGGGTCGTTTCTGTATCTTCTGCATCCGCAAAGTATCTCTTTCATCATTTCGATACCTTTTGTCTGTTTCTCTATTATTTTCTGTGCAAGCTCCTGAAGCGGCACACAGGTAGTGTATTTCAGCAGTTCTCCCGACAGCTTTATAGCACCCTCATGATGCGGTATCATTGTCACGATAAAATTTCCCGATACGCTGTCATTCACCCTTGAGTTGTTCATACAAGATATCATATTGTTAAGAATTGATTCATAACACGCAAGATACTTCTGTGTGACTATGCTGAATGTACATTTTTCCATAATTACCTCCGATATGTTTTATATTATTCTATGACAAACACACGGATTTGTTGACAACACACCGATTTTTCCTTAGAAGTGTCGCAACAAGAAAATGTTAAATGAAAATTCTTTCACAATCGGCTTTTATAATGTTCAGAAATTGACTTTTTGCGCCTTATGTGCTAAAATATCTTTTGCAAAGCCGTTTCGGCACACTTACCCCTGAAAGGATCTGATAAAAATGAAAAAATTATATATAAAACTCATTGCCGTATCTCTGATACTCTCCTGTACAGCGGCACTCACCGCCTGCAGTTCAACATCGACCTCTTCCGCTGTATCATCTGACGGCGGAAGCATAGGCGATACAACCTCTGTTTCCGAGCCCTCCGACTCATCATCACAAAACAGTGAACCGGAAACCAAAAAGGACAGCAGTTCAGAAGAAAGTAAAGGCAACGATGAAAACAAGAGCAGTGAAACAAGCGCCGAATCGACCGTTACTTATGAATATATAAAGGACGGGAAATTCACTCTTGCAAACGGCAACCTGTCATTCAAAATGCCTGAGGGCTGGAAGCTTGCCAGCGCTTCCCTTGCATATCAGTTTGCATCGGACGATGACAGCGATGAAAATAAGTTCAATCTTGTTGTCAGCAAAACAGACAGCCCCATTGAAAACGTAACAGACGAGCAAATGACCGCAACATATAAGGCAACTATGGAAGACTTCAAGCTCGTTGATTTTCAGCATACCGAAATAGCCGGTAAAAAAGCCGTATATATGCAGCTTACCGGAATGGTTTCACAGGTAACAAAGCAAACGACCATAACCCAGTATATGATACAGTCAGGTGAAGACGCTTACTGTTTCTCATTCACACAGTCAACTGAAGATGAAACTTTCCCCGACCTTATAACAGGCGTTATAGATTCGCTTGAAATTAAGTAAATTAATAGAGAAACAGCCGTACAAGCTGTTTCTTTTCCTTTTTACGTTGCATTTCCGCATCGGATATGCTACAATAAATCTAAAAATAACAGCCGTAAGGCAAACAGGAGTTACTATGAACAAGAATAAATTAAACCGCCTAGATGAAATGATGCAGTCGCAGGTTGACAGCGGAATGATTCCCGGCGGACATTTAAGAATAATCAAGGACGGAGAGCGAGTATACGATAAATGCTTCGGAATGGCTGACGTTGCCCGTAATCTTAAGGTATCCGACAATACGATATACCGTCTTTACAGTATGACAAAGCCCATAACCGCAGTTGCAACAATGATACTCTACGACAGAGGGCTTATTGACCTTTCCGACAATGTAAGCTGGTTTCTTGAGGGCTTTAAGGATCAGAAGGTCGAAACCGCAGACGGCATTGTTCCGGCAAACCGTGATGTGAAGATCATCGACCTGCTTACAATGACCGCAGGACTTATGTACCCCGACAGAAACGTAAATCCCTCCGGCGATAAAATGGCTGATTTATTCGATAAATTCTACGAAAGAGCGTTTTCGGGAAACGGCACATATTCAACCGTTGAGATGTGCAACGAAATGGGTAAAATACCACTGTTCACACAGCCCGGCACCTGCTGGAACTACAGCGTCTGTGCCGATGTTCTCGGTGCGATAGTTGAAGTTGTAAGCAAAAAGCGTTTCGGCGACTTCCTTAAGGATGAGATATTTACGCCTCTCGGCATGAACGATACCGATTTCTATGTGCCTGCCGAAAAGCATGACCGCTTTGCAGAAATTTATATAAGAGGCGAGGATGGAAAACTCGCTCCGTGCGACTGGCAGCACTTAGGTCTTGTTTACAAGTACACAAAGCGTCCCGAATTTGAGATAGGCGGTGCAGGACTTGTTTCCACCGTAAACAACTATGAAAAATTCGCTCAGATGCTGTTGAACGGCGGTAAATACGGCGATACCCGCATACTCAGCCGCAAGGCAGTTGACCTTATATCGCACAATATCATCACCGCCGAGCAGGCAAAGACGTTCAACTGGGATTCGTGTATCGGTTACGGATACGGCGGACTTATGAGAACGCTAATAAACCCCGAAATAACTACTGTCGGCAGTACAGGCGAATACGGCTGGGACGGCTGGACAGGAAACTACTTCTGCAACGATCCCGAAAACAATCTTACATTTATGTACTTTATACAGGTCTGCGGCGGTAACGGCATACGTCCGCTCAGAACATTAAAGCAGGTTATGTACTCGGCTCTTGACGACTGAGCATAATTTACACAAAATACAGCACTGCCCCGTGAGAAAGCTCACGGGGCAGTGCTGTATTAGTTTTTTGTACCGTTTACAGCTTGTCAAAATACTTCTGCACAGGGCTGTACTGTACGATATAATCCACATACTCTGCCGTAGCCGAGTAGAAATCCGCCTCAAATCTTGCTATACCCGCACCGCCCGATGCAAAATTCTCATCCGAAACATAGTTCTTTGAGTTATCCAGTATATAGCAATCCGTATTTTCTGCAAATCTCTCCTCGCACAGTTTAAGCAGTGCCTTTGCATTTGCAAATTTCTTCTTGTCTGTCACAAGCGGCTTAATTTTGCCATCATAATCCCTCACCTTGTCATTGAGCGAAACCTTGCACAGAATTATATTACTGCCGTATTTCTGCTTCACAAACTGCGACAGCTTATCGCAGGCGGCAAGGATACGCTCCTTATCCTTTACTGCGTCAAGCGTGAACGGTTGTCCCGCCTTTCCGAGAATAACGGCAAGGTCGGAATTTGCGTACTGCTTGTCTACAGTAAATCCCTCGCCGTTATATTTTGCGTTATCCGCAATAACGTCCGCCATATCTATCGCTATCCACCGCGACTGACTCACCGTGAGCCTTTGCACAGTTGTTCTCATGAGCTGTGATATTGCCTTAGAGCCCGACTTATCGGCAGTGGCAAACCTCTTTTCCTCTACAGAATGAGGCTTGTCAAACGCCCATACAAACGACTCTCCGCTCACCGCCACATTCATTCTGATAGTTGTAGCCTTTGCAAGCGCTCTCTTTATAACACCCGTACCCCACATATCTATCAATGTGAAGTTATGTATCTTTTCATATTCATCTATCTTCTGAGGCACTGCCTTAGGATCGCCGCCGTTCCACAGCTCGTATGCGACCCTTGTCATAAACCGCAGGTTCTGCTCGTTTACATCTACCTCTTTTCCCAGTGCACCGCCAAGCGTAGCCCTTACAAAGTTTGCAATAGGACGCTTTATCCTGTACTGCCTATCAAGAAGTCTTATAAGTTCGCCGTGAGTCACATTCTGCAGCGTATTGCTTTCCAGTGCCGCAATAACCTTCACCGCATTCTTCATCTCGATATTGTCGCCGAAATCGTAATATCTGTAAATATCGGTTATGCTTGAATAATGCTGTTCGATTATATCCTTTATTTCAGCCCTGTTCTCCGCAATGAATTCTCTTGAAGTGTGAAACATAAGTGCGTCTGCCGGCTCTTTTCTGTCAAGCAGAACGGTAAGCAGTCCCCTTGCACACGCATTGTCATAATAGCACAGTATCTGTTCAAGCCTTGAATCAATATCCTGCTCCTTGTACACTCTGCCGGGTTCTCCCGATGTGATCTCATCAAGCGCCTTTTCACAGTCTGCAAAATAGAAACGGTTGAACACCGCCTCTTTTCCGTCGCCGGTCAACGACAGATCACCGAAATATCTTCCCGAAAGGTCTATTATAACAGGGTGTACCTTTTTGATAAAATAATTCTCAATATCCTCAAGAAATGCGTTCAGCTTGTTCTTCGGCGTGCTTTTTCTGACCTGTCTGCCTATTGCGTAGAATTCGGGAGAAATGGTTCTTACAAGAATGATTCTGTCCGCAGGATAAAGCTTAAGTATCTCTTTTGCGAAAATATCGACAAGCGGCTTATAAACGTCTTCCGGCAATATGTTCGGCAGTTTTTCGCCGTGCTTTTCATTGCCGTCAATGCCGCCCGTCAGAAACGAATTTTCGGTCTTGACAAGTCCGTGTACCGCAGTACCGTAAAAGTCAAAAATAAAATAGTCCGAGCGGTTTTCCTTTATATATTCAAACGTCCTGCTCTCCCCCTGAGCATCGCTGTTATCGTTTTTTTCCGGAAAAAATGCCGTCAGCGGAGAAATCTTTCTTATCGTATTATCGGCTGTGAACTTAGGGCTTCTTTCAACAATCTTCTGCACATTGTACGAACCCATAGTGATAAAGCCGGTACGCTCGATAAGCGAAGAAGTATCCACAGTGCCGATATTCACCGTTCTTCCGCCGTCCGTCTGTCCTGTCACCCTGAAAAAGCACAGTCCGTCTACCGCACTTACCCTTACCGCTGTCTTTTCGGTAGTTATTAGGGGCTTAAATCTGCCGTTTTCACGCCTGAAATATACACTGTATTTTACACAGTCGTCACGTTTTTCAAAACGCAGTACGATTGCGCCGTTCTCATCTTTTGATATGCGGATCTTGTTATCCATAGTTACACCTCGCTGTAGGCTCATATATTTTGATTTTATCATATTCCGCAGGAAATTTCAAGAATTTTTAAAAATCCCTTGACATCCGACAGCAGTAAGAGTATAATAGCTAAGGATTTGAAATTGAATTTCATTTTCAATTTTGCATTCGTAATTTTACGGAGGTATTAAAATGTCATACAACACCCGTCAGCGTGAGCTGATACTTGAATATATAAAAGAAAACGCCGACAGCCACCTTACCGCAGACGATATAGCCGATGCGCTGAAAGCTGAGCAGGTCGGCAAAACCACCGTCTACCGCTATCTTGAAAAGCTCTGCGAGCAGCACCTTGTCAGAAAGTATATCCTGAGCGAGGGCAAGAGCGCCTGTTATCAGTATTCGGGCGGCGAAGAATGCCACGACCATTTTCACCTGAAATGCCTTAAGTGCGGCAAGCTCATTCATCTTGAATGCGACCACCTGAAAGATATTGCGGCGCATATCTCTGCCGAGCATGATTTTACTATCGACAGCTCACGCACCGTTTTTTACGGTATTTGCGGAGAATGTGCAAAACAGCACGACACAAAAGGAAAAGAGTGATACAATGAAAATATTCAGAAAACTGCTTGCCGTGATTACTGCGGCGGCAACGGTTCTCAGCCTGTGCGCCTGCTCGTCGGAAAGCGGTTATTCAAACAGCGACAGCGGCAAGCTGAAAATCATCTCGACCGTATTTCCGCCGTATGACCTTGCAAGGCAGATAGCCGGCGACAATGCCGAAATCAGCATACTTCTCCCTCCGGGAAGCGAGATCCATAATTATGAGCCGTCCGCTAAGGATATGATCGCAATACGCAACTGCGACATATTCCTCTACATCGGCGGCGAAAACGAACAATGGGCTGAAAAGCTGATAAATTCAAACGATACGGAAAATGTAACAGCAGTAAAGCTGATTGATTATGTTCCTGCCCTTTCGGAAGACGAGGACGAGGACGAGCATGAACATGACCACGACCATGACCACGAGCATGAGCATGAGCATGAAACCGATGAGCATATATGGACATCGCCCAAAAACGCTCAGCTTATGCTTTCGGCGGTATATGACGCAATCTGCAAGGTTGACCCGTCGGATAAACAGACCTACACAAAAAACAAGGACGCCTACGCAAAACAGCTTTCCGACCTTGATAATGCTTACAGGACGGCTGTTGACAACGCAAAGAACAAGACGATAGTTTTAGCCGACAAATTCCCGTTCAGATATCTTGCGCACGAATACGGTCTTGAATTCAGTGCCGCATTCGCCGCCTGCTCCGATGAATCCGAGCCGGGCGTTTCTACGATGATAAAGCTGACAAAAACGATAAAGGAAAACAACATTCCCGCAGTTTACTATCTTGAATTCAGCAGTACCAAAATAGCGGATACTCTGTGCGATGAAACAGGAGCAACAAAGCTGATGCTTCACTCCTGCCACAACGTTTCTAAGCAGGATATAGAAAACAATGTAAGCTATGTCGATCTTATGAAGCAGAATCTTGAAAATCTTAAATTGACCCTTAACGGCTGACAGGAGGATTAATAATGTCATATCTTATCGAATGTAAAAATCTTACCGCAGGCTACGAGGGAATGCCTGTTGTAAAGGATCTCAGCTTCAATGTTTCCGCAGGCGACTATCTGTGCATAGTCGGCGAGAACGGAAGCGGAAAATCCACCCTTATGAAAACCATTCTCGGACTGCGTTCCCCGCTCTCCGGTGAAATAATCTTCGGTGACGGTCTTAAACAGACCGAAATCGGCTATCTTCCCCAGCAGACCGCCGCACAGAAGGACTTCCCCGCTACCGTCCGTGAGGTGGTGCTTTCGGGCTGTCTTGGCAGAAAAGGGCTTTCTCCCTTTTATTCAAAAGCCGACAAGAAGCTCTGCGATGACAACATAGAGCTTCTCGGCATAACCGGCATCGCCCGCCGCAGCTACCGCAATCTGTCGGGCGGTCAGCAACAGCGTGTACTGCTTGCCCGTGCGCTTTGTGCAACAGGAAAACTTCTTCTCCTCGATGAGCCTGTTTCCGGACTTGACCCTATGGTTACCGCTGAAATGTATGAGATAATAAGCAGGCTGAATCGTGAGCAGGGCATAACGATTATAATGATCTCCCACGATCTGCATGGCGCACTGAAATACGGTACAAAGATACTCCATATGGAGAGCGGTGCATACTTCTTCGGAACTACCGCCGAGTACCGCAGTACCGATATATTCCACGCAATGAGTACCTGTGACTGTCATTGCACCTGCGACCATCACACAGGCTCAAAGGAGGCTCGTTAAAATGCTTGAGATTTTTCAATACGGATTTCTTCTGCGTGCGCTTGTAGTCGGACTTCTTGTTTCGCTGTGCGCCGCACTTCTTGGTGTAAGCCTTGTATTAAAACGTTTTTCTATGATAGGCGACGGATTATCCCACGTCGGCTTCGGTGCGCTTGCAATAGCCTCCGCACTGAATTTAGCGCCTTTGCAGGTATCTATCCCAGTTGTAATCGTAGCCGCATTTATCCTGCTCAGAATAAGCTCTGACGGCAAGATAAAAGGAGATGCCGCAATAGCCCTTCTTTCAAGTAGTGCGCTTGCGATAGGTGCAATAGTCATATCGCAGACTAACAGTGCAACGGATATGAACAGCTATATGTTCGGCAGTATTATGGCGATAAGCAACGACGATCTTGCGCTCAGCATAATCTGCTCGGTTATTGTCATTGTAATGTTCGTCTTATTCTACAACAAGATTTTCGCCGTGACCTTTGACGAGAATTTCTCCAAGGCGACAGGCGTAAAGTCGGGTGTATACAACACGATAATTGCGCTACTCACCGCCCTTACTATTGTAGTGGGAATGCGGATTATGGGCGCGCTGCTTATTTCAAGCCTTATAATCTTCCCTGCGCTGACCTCAATGAGAGTATTCAGAAGCTTCCGCAGTGTAACGATCTGCTCTGCGGTTGTTTCCTGCGTCAGCTACATTATCGGTATAGCGATAACCTACTATGCCGACAATTTCCCCGCAGGTGCAAGCGTAGTAGTTGCAAACCTCGGAATGTTCCTCATCTTCTCGCTTCTCGGTTTTCTCCTCCGCAAAAAGACCCAATAGTGCGAGCGGATGTGAGTCGCACAAATCTGTTCTTAATAAACGCTTATAAAAAAAGCCGCCCGCACGGACGGCTTTTTTGCAATATCCTGTGACATTTTCGTAAAAATATCGTCTTAATATATAAAGAGAGAAAAAGGAGAGTGAATATGAATATATCCGACAAGAAAATCACCACCCTGCTCGAAAGCCGCAGTGAGCTGGCATTAAAGCTCCTGTCAGAAAAATACGGCGGACTGTGCTCATCGATTTCATATAACGTTCTCGGCAACAGAAGCGACAGCGAAGAAGTCACAAACGATACATATATGAAAGTATGGAACACGATACCTCCCGAAAAGCCACGCAGTCTTTGTGCTTATGTGGCTAAAATCGTTCGCAACCTTTCCCTCGACAAGCTTCGTTATAACACACGCTCCAAGCGCTGCGGCGAAACAGATGCACTGCTGTCAGAACTTGAAGAATGTATTCCGGCCACGGACAACACCGAAAAGTCGGCAGAAAACAATGAACTTAAATCTGTTCTAAACACGTTTTTAGCACAGCTTGACGAGCGTACACGCAAAATTTTCGTCTTACGTTATTTTGCCTGCTACAGTATAGCCGATATTTCAGAAAGATTAGCAATTACCGAAACCAATACAACATCTATTTTAAACCGCACACGAACCAAACTCCGAAAATATCTTTCGGATAAAGATGTATACATTCAGAAAGGAGAAAAATCATGAACGAGCATAAAGCATTCCCGCTTTTTACTGCATTAGGTGGCATAAATGAAAAATATATTTCCGACGCACTTGACGAAACGCCGCACGAAAACAAGTGGTATCTGAATTCCGCTTTTCTCGGCATTTCAGCCGCCTGCTTCTGTCTTGTCGCAGTATGTACCGCAATTATAATAGGAATCAATAACAACGCAATAAATCCTGCAGGCTCGTCAGACACATCATCGGATATATCCTACACAACGTTTTCGGACGAATGTTATGATACCGTAATTTACAACGACACTGTATACAAGCGCATAAATTACATTTCACCCGATGATGAAATGCGCAGAGGATATATAGGTACGGCAGAAGTCACCGACGCTGACGGCAAAACAGAAAATCATTATGTTTTTTCACTGAAAGGAATCAGACCGCACATAGCCATAGCCGTAAGAATGGACTATAACACCTACTGCCGTTATATTACAGCTCCCACTGTGAATGAAACGCTTCTCACGCTTATTTGCAACCATGATACATCGGATTTGGATTATCCCTATTCGGTAAATTACTTTGCCTCGTCATTTTCCAATCACAGCGAGAAGCGCTTCACGAGCGATTCGGTCGGCTGGATGAATTGTATATTATGGTCGATTTTTAGTGGACCCCCATCTTCATCAAAAGCAGACAGGGAAGACTTAAGCGAAAGCACAGATAATTATATATCGGTTGATTTATCATGTATTCCGCTCGGAATTGAAAATGCAAAAATAAATATAAAAGCAAACGGCACTGTTACCGTTGTATGCAACGGCACCGAGTTTACAATGGAAAATCGTCTCTCTGAATACAAAATGACACGTTTATTGCATCTTTTGGATAATGACCGTATCGACTGCAACGAATATATATATAACGATACCGATTCCTAAGAAGCATCGCTTTCCGAGTAAAAATTTTTGTCTTTCGGGCTGTACGATAGGTGTCGGATAATACAGCGGGGCATTTCTTCGGTTTAACAATTATCCGCACCGATAAACAACAGCCGCTCACACGGGCGGCTGTTTAATTTATCTGTCGACATAATACCTATACGAATTTATCGTAACGACTTGCGGCTTTATTTCCGACAGCCTGTCCTCTCTCTTCCCCACAAGCTGAAATCCGTTCTTCACAATAACCCTGTTGCTTGCCACATTATCATCCGCCGCCTCAATGACAAATGTATCAAATCCGTCCTCAGCAAGCTCTTTCATAACAGCACCCAGAGCCTCGGTCATGTATCCGTTGCCCCAGTACCTGCGGCAGGAGCAATATCCTATCACGGGATTTTCGTGATGATAACCGACTACATCTATCATTCCTATAAGCTCCCCGTCAGCCTTATTTTCAATGCCGTAACGGTAACATTTGTCGTTATCATATTCCGCAAGCCACATATCAAGAATCGCCTTAGTTTCGTTTATATCCTTATGCACATTCCATGTGACATATTTTGCAACCTCACTGTCACTCGCCCAATTTCTGAAAATACTCTCTGCGTCATCTTTTCGCAGTTTTCTGAGTAACAGCCTTTTTGTTTCAATCTCTCTCATATTATCCTCCGCTTGCATTATGTCTACTCTTCTATCGGCTATTGAATGGACTTTCGTGTGGGATTGGCTTGCCGCAATTGTCTTTTAAACAATGTTGTATTTGATCTCCGATTAGCAAAATCCCACAACCGCCTTAAAACGTTTGTGGGATTTGATTTTAATTCACTTATCAAGCAGGAACATGACCTTTTTAAGCTGTGCCGTCATCGCCGAATAATACAGCGGAAACATAGCCTCAACACAGCCGAGGAAATAAAGGTTACGGTTATTTATCTCACCAAACTTCGGCATATATGTGTAAACATAACGTCTGAACCAGTCCGATGAATATGACGGCAACGGTGTTTTCTGCTTTCGTACTTTCAGATTTTCCTCATAGCTTTCATAAATTATATCACCGAAGTTATCCGCACCGCTCTTTATCAGCAATTCAAATACCTGCTTAAGCTGCTTATCCGACAGCGGAAAATCCTCTATCTGCCTTGAAATAAGCGGAAGTCTTGCCGCCAGGCTGTACATGATAAGATGCTGTACTCTGCCGAACTCAGTTGTTTCAAACATTGCGTCATTTTCGGGCGTCTTTATCCTGATTCCGAGGTTTTCAAGCCTTGACGTTTCTGTAACGTCCATAAGAGCAATTCTGAAAACGTCCTTGATATTTATGTTGTAAAAATCGCTGTCCGACACGGTATAGATATATCTCATAACCGTTGTCATCGACCTTGCCGTATTGGTAATAATGCCTGCAATTATCGGAAAAGACTCATTTGAAATGCTCATTTATCCTCCTCGGGATCATTACTCGGAATATTGATAGTCTTGCTGTTGCCTCTAAGAATTTCTTCAAAGGAATCACTCGGCATAGGCTTTGCAAAGTAGAATCCCTGTGCCATCTCACAGCCAAGACCGCTGAGCAGCTTTGCCTGCTCATCGGTTTCGATACCCTCGCATATTGTATGCATACCAAGCGAGCCTGCCATTCTGATAACATAACCCAGTATATCGTTGGCTCTCTTGTTGCTGTTTGATTCCGCAAGGAATGCTCTGTCAATTTTCAGCACATCGGCAGGAAGATCTTTCAGCATATTGAGTGAAGAATAACCCGAACCGAAATCATCGATCGAAATATGGAACCCGTAGTCCTTGAGCTGCTTGAATACTGTCGTCAGCACATCAAGTGATTCATAAGCCGCACTCTCTGTGATCTCAATTTCAATGCTTGAAGTCGAAACGCCGTGGGATACGCAGATATCATTCAGCTTTTCGACAAACTGCGGATCTTTGAGATGAACTCTCGACATATTGACCGAAATCAGCAGATCATTGTAGTACTTCTGCCAGCACTTTATCTTCTGACAAACCTGATCCATTATGTAGAAGTCGAGCTTAATTATAAATCTGTTCTTTTCAAACAGCGGTATGAACTTTCCGGGAGAAATGACCGTTCCGTCCTTTATCCATCTTACAAGAGCCTCCGCACCGGTAAGATTCACCTTGCCGTCAAGCGATACCTTAGGCTGATAGAACACACAGAACTCATGAGTATCAAGCGCCGCCTGCATTTCGTTTTCAATGCGCTTCTCCTCGCGCATCTCTTCAAGCATACTCTCATTATAGAAAGCATAAGCGCTGTCATCGCCGTACTTTACCGTGCGTTTTGCAATATCCGCAAGGTCGCCCATACGTCTTATCGAAACGTTCTTGTCGATTATCCTGTAAATGCCGAATGAAAGTACCGGCACAAACTCCGTTACCTCATACTCTATAGCCTGTATCAGTGAAATTACTCTTTGCAAGATATCATCGTCACTGTGGTAGATCATAAATATATAGAAATTATCGGAATTTATTCTTGAGAATGTCTCGCCGTCCTGAAGATTGCGGTTTATTGTATCGGCAATAAGCTTAAGTACTCTGTTACCCTCCTCGTGTCCGTACATATCGTTTATCGCTTTGAATTTATCAATATCAAAGCTTACCAGCGCATATCTGCGATATTCATGCTGAAGAAGCTTCTTGGAATCAATAACAAATTTATCCCAGGTACTGTATCCTGTCAGTCTGTCTGTGTATGCAATACGGCTGACCTCGGAATTGGCTTTTTCCAGTCTGCGGAACGAAACCCTTACTATAACAATATATGCCACAATTACTACAAGCAGTATCACAACAAAGAATATATACATCAATATGTTCGCCACTGCATAAAAATCCTGCTGTGCGGCTACCACATTCTCCTTGAAAATAAGAAGATAGTGTAGGTCGTTGTAGTTTGTGAAACCGCAATAATAAGCAATATACTTTTCACCCTTGCAGTAACTCTTGATTATTCCGCTGCCGCTCACCTTTGCAAAGTTATCCTTTACCGTGCTTTTGGTGTTTTCGTCCACGCCAGCCAGTAGATCAGAAGAGAATAACAGATCGCCCATCGGAACATTGTCGCCCAGCGCATTGTTACCTGATATAACGACCTCGCCGTCGGAATTCAGAACATAGCCGTTACTGTCGCTTCCGTTACCTGAGAAAGACATATCAAGAAGCGAGTCATAGCTGCTTGCGTCACATATGCCGGCAGTTACACCGATGATCCGCCGATAATCACCGTATATCGGAACCGCAATGACATTTACCATTTTTCCGTCAGGTTCACTGAAAATAGCTCTTGAAATGTTTACTTCACCGTTTATTGCCTTCTCGTAATAATCACGTGAGGATATATTCTTTTCAATGCGTTTGCTTGTTATTACATCGCCGTTTTCATCTGCTATAATAAATGATTCAATCGTTTCGCTGCTGTTTTCAAGCTCTTTTATCTTGCGGATAAGCACATTCTCATCTGTGCTTTTATAATCGCTGAGGCACGCAGCAAAATTCTTGACAGTGCTGATATCACTATCGATTGCCCTCTCGACTATCTCACATTTCTGCGTTACGGTACGGTCTATATACTTGTTAACCTCGTCATCAAGTGCGTCCATGGTATGTACCATAAAGACGGAAGCAAATACAACGAAGATCGCTATCATTACGCCAGCTACAACTGACAATACTTCCGTTTTATATTTCATTTTCGGCATAGCAATCCTCCTCCCATCTGATCGTTCTTAAACAAACAAGCACTTATTTAAATAAGAGTATATCACATTTCGTTATAAAAATCAACCGTCCTGAACAAATTATATCATCATTGTATGTAAACCAGCCTTGCTTTTTGTGCAATATGTACTAAGCAATTAAAGTTCAGTTGCTATAAAAGCCGTCCGACAACAATATCGGGCGGCTTTTAGATTTACTTTACGCTGTCAATAAATCTTCTGAACGCTTCTCTTCCTTTTTCATCACGCTTGTAAACGCCTGCGTCAAGCAGTACCTGCTCAAACACAGCTCCGATTTCAAGCTTAATGATTTTCTCGGCGTCTTCCGCTTTCACATCCGGATATTTCTTATAAAGACCGGTCATCCACTCGGCGTGACCTGAAAGATTTTCATCGCTTGAAAGATCCGTTTTGTTTACCAATGCCGCACTGAGTGCTGTTATCTCATTTGCAAGTCTTGCGGGAAGTACCGCCAGACCCATTACTTCAATAAGGCCGATATTTTCCTTCTTTATGTGGTGCAATGACGGATTCGGGTGGAATATGCCGAGCGGTCTTTCTTCGCTTGTGATGTTGTTTCTAAGCACAAGGTCGCATTCATATTCATCGCCGTGTCGTCTTGCTATAGGAGTGATCGTGTTGTGCGGTACACCGTCTGTGAACGCATATATTCCGACACTTTCATCGCTGTACGCTCTCCACGCAACAAGAATTTTATCACAAGCACTTTCTAGCTCAGCCCTGTTTTTTCCGCTCAATCTGATAACCGACATAGGCCACTTGACAATTCCCGCCTTTACGCTGTCAAAGCCGCTTAGACTGAACTCGTGTTCAACCGGGGCATTTTCCATAGCAAATGTATAGCGTCCGCCCTGGAAGTGTTCGTGAGAAAGGATAGAACCGCCTACGATCGGAAGATCTGCATTAGAGCCGACAAAATAGTGCGGTAACATATCAATGATATCAAACAGCTTGCCGAAAACATCTGCGTCGATCTTCATCGGGATATGCTCGCTGTTGAACACTATGCAATGCTCATTGTAATAGCCATACGGCGAATACTGGAATCCCCATTTTCCACCGTGAATAATCATAGGTATCGGACGGAGATTCTGCCTTGCAGGGTGAGTAAGCGTACCCGCAAATCCCATATTCTCCATGCAAAGCTGGCACGCAGGGTATGAAACCTTTACCGCATTTCTTGCGGCGGCAATATCCCTGGGATCCTTTTCCGGCTTTGAACGGTTAATGGTAATATCAAGCTGTCCGTACTCGCTGTCGTACTTCCAGCGTATATCCTTTGCTATTCTTCCCTTGCGGACATAATTTGTATCTTCACTGTATGTAAAATACCAATCGGTAGCTGCTTTAGGGTTTTCGCTGTATTTTTCACGGAATTTTTTAATAATTTCATGCGGCATAGCTGTGAATACACCCATTATTTTTGTGTCAAAAAGATCCCTCCACGCATTCGATGCCGGAATTATTTCCTTTTCTGCCGCATAGTCGACTATATCATCCAGGATCTCATCAACCGATCCGTATTTACCGCCTTTTGGATTGCTCCAGTTATCAAGCTTCAATATATCCATAAGACAATTTCTTACATAGATCTCATCGTCAACTGTTATTAGCTCTTTTTCAACCGCATAGTCAATGAGCGACTGTACAGCTGTTTCTATAGTAGCTTTCTTCATAATGTTCTCTCCGTTCTCCACATTCTGAATTTCAGAATTCATTAGTTACAAGTATAGCACAATCCACACCGAATTTCAATATAAATCATACAGAGCTATTTTACCGCCTGTCGCCACGATTATTTCCATTCCCGTAAACACCGCTTGCCGCATACCTCACGCACCATAAAAAACAGGCATCGATTTTCACACCGATGCCTGTTATAGCTATTGGATTTTTATTGCTTACTTCTTCGTCCTGACTGTCAGCGTGCCGCTCCACGAGCCGTACTGCTTAGCATTTCCGTAAGTCTTATATGCTCTTATTCTGAACTTATAGCTTGTATTTGACTTCAGGCTCTTTACCGTATAGCTTGTAGAAGTAGCCTTTGTGCCTGTATAAACAGTCACCCATTTACCGCCCTTGTACTGCTGTAACTGGTAACCGCTTGCGGTCGTACCCTTGTTCCAACCGAGCGTTATTGAATTCTTGGCTGTTGATTTAGCCTTGAATCCGCCAACGCCGTAAGGGTTGGTGTTGACCTTAACCTCACGGCTCCACCATTTTCCCGATATTGATTACAGCATAAGCGAAGTTGCGAGGGTTCTTAAAGGCGGCGGAGTTTTCTTTATTTCCGACCCCTGCCCTAACGACTGCGACAAGGACAGATTTGTTGACGAGTATATGCAGCTGAAAAAGGACGGGCATATCAAATTTTACACCGAGTAAGAGTGGCGGAATATCTGCGGAAAATGCGGCTTAAAAATGAACGATAATTGTAAAAGCCTTATCCGTTTCCCGAAGAAAAAGGAAACGGCATACTGCTTCGAGAATTTATTAAAAAAACACGACAGGGCGGTAATCGAAAGCTATGAGCTGGCTGAAACCGCTACCGAGATTTATATTACCGAGCAGGTAAACAACATCTTGTTTACAAAAGTATGACAGGCGATATTTTTGCCTGTCTTTTTCATGGCCAGTAGTACCCTATCTCACATTTTCAGCATCATTTCATACAGCCCTGGAACTGCCGATGTGGCAAGTATCTGCCCTGCCGTCGCAAGGTCGATAACTGCGTGACCTATCATAATCGGCAGAGGGTTTCGGTTCTTCCGGTAATGCCAACAAATAATTATCGTCAAGGGCAGGAAGCATAAAAAGCGGTAGATTATGTATCTTACGTCAAGCAGCGTGGGTATGAAACTGTGCTGTAATGCAAAAAAGAAAGCTGAAACGAGAATTGCCGCAATTTTATTTTTTATCTGATTTACGCCGCAGCCTAAATATAGTCCCTCTTCGGCGATGGCGGTTGTTACGGGCAGCAGGACAAGATTTATTATTGCCAGCGGCAGGGCTATCGGCTCAATGAGCATAGGGGGAGCGTAGGGAATAACGCCGTAGCAAATAAAACCCGAAAGGAACATTCCGCCCATTCCCACAAGCAGAACAATAGTCGTCATAGCAACAACCTGCTTCGGCTTGGTTTTGCCCTTTTCGTAGTTTATAAGCTCCTTGAAGCTGCCGCCCATTTTCTTTGAAATCAGGACGAGTAAAAGTATCGTAACGATATTCACAACGCTTGCGGCAACAGACCAGATATTGCTGATTTCATCAAAGCTTTTTCCTGTAAATACAGCGCCTATAATGAATATCAGCAGAAATATAATGCACCTTAAAGGCAGGAGAAAATAGAGTTTGTTATTGTTCATTTGCACCCTCCATAAGCATTGTTACCGTATCGGAAATAAACAGGTCACGCTCCGATTTTTCCACAAGATTATAGCCTGTTATTGCCTTTGAGTTTTCCCCCGAAAGAAAGGCGGTCTGCATTATCGAAGCAAGAGAAAAGGCTATAAGCTGCTTTTTGCTTTCGGGGATATTGCTGCGGATTGCTAAGCGGAAACCGAGCTGTGTGAGGGCTGAATTGCTTCGGGGCTGATAGTCTTTGAAATCGGACAGAATTGATATTTTCACGATAGCGTAGTTGTCGTAGAGAAAGTCAAAGATCTGCTGTGCAAAGGAAATAAGTCGCCCCTTATCGGTAAGCCCGTCATTTTCAGAGTAGTCCTTTTTGTCGGGAGAAAAGCCCATAAGAACGTTGTTTATGATACGCTGAACGCATATAGAAATAAGGTTTTCCTTGCTTTCAAAATGGTAGTTTATTAGACCAAGAGCTACACCACTTTTTCGGCAATAGAACGGGCTGTAATTGCGTCAATATCGCCGTCGGACTGCCCGATAAGCTCTGTTGTGGCGGTGATAATTGCTTCTTTTACTTTTCTTTATTTCTCATAAGCCCTCCTTGAACGTTGTTCAGTTATATTTACTGAACAACGTTCAATTTGTCAAGAGGTATTTTTATATTTTGATATCCCTGTTCCTCGATTCTGTCCATCCAGTCATCGGCAAAAGCAAGAATATCATTTATCTGCTTCATAGTTTCGGGCTTTCCATCGGCAATATCGTATCTCTCATACACACCCTGAAAGCTGTTTTCAAAGCTGAGCGGAATAACTTTCTTGTTTTCATAATCAACCTTGAAATCAATACGGGGATCGTACATTAAATCACCGTTTTGCACCGTTGTCTGAGCGATTGTAAGAATATCGCTGTTCATTTCAACATGCAGGGGCATAAATGTTTCGCAATTCGATTCGTACTTTACATAGGACTTCTCGCCTGTCAGCACCTCGGTGAAATCATCAACGAAGCGTTCAAACATATCCCTCTGTGCCGAATCGTCCGTAAGCTCAAACTGTGTGAGCTTAACGTGAACGTCCTCCAGCTCTGCTTCCGCAGCTGCAAGCTCCTGTTCCTTTTCAAAAGGCTTTTCAACGTCGATTTTCATCTGCTCAAGCTCGCCTTTCTTTGTTTCCACTTTGGCTGTGAGGTCATCAATGGTTTTCTGAATACTGTTAATGGCATTATCAAGCCTTATTATATTGCCTGTGGTGGTTTCAATATTCAGATCGCAATAGTGAGCCTTTTCACCCTTTAGGCAAGCCTGCGGCATCTTTCGGAAGTCATTATACATAATCGACAGCTGCATACCACGATACTCGCCAAGCATAATTTCCTTGCCTGACATTATAGCACCCAGATTCTTGTTGAGTGCTTCCTTGAACGCTTTATATTGTTTATTGCTTTGTGTAACCCCGCCGTTTCGCCGTCCTTCGAATAACTCAAGCATTTTCAAAAGCGAATTTGGAGCGGCACATTGCCGCAAAAAGCGGTCACAGCATATCACCGTGACCGCTTTATATTGACTATTGCTTTGTGTAACCCCGCCGTTTCGCTATCCTAAGCTGTACTGCAACAGCATTAAAGGCGGAATCTGAAGCGGCACATTGCCGCAAAAAAACGGTCACAGCATATCACCGTGACCGCTTTATATTGTTTATTGCTTTGTTTGACCCCGCCGTTTCGCTATTCTCAGCTACACTGCAACAGCATTAAAGGCGGAACTGTCAGCGGCGACCCGCCGCTTAGCCGTTGCCGACTTCCACAACGTAAATATCAACGTATTGCAGACCCCATGCGCAAGCATCGTCATAATGCTCCTCTGTACTGCCCATATATACGTCTACAGGGATCGTACCTGCCATCATTCCGTCACCTGTATCGGCGGCAATAGCATAGCCGTAGCAGATATTATCATACTGTCCGACAATATACAGCTTAGAGCCGTAAGGGATCACATCGGGATTTACCGCAACCGTGCCTATCTCAGCAAGTCTGCCGCTTGCCGTGTATGAGCCTGCGGGAGCTGTATATGCTGTAGCCTTGCCTGATACCACATACTCATAATCAACAGGTCTGCCGTTCTTGAGCACAATAGAAGTATCATCTATCTGGCAGTATGGAGTGGTAACTGCCGCACCCTCGGCTATAACCTCATCAACCTTCTTGGCCACTACCTTGGTTGTCTTTTTGACATCGGTCTTTACGCCGTCAATGTAAGTAGTAGTTGTCGTTGTTCTTATCTTGCCGTTGACACCCTTTGTACGAACCTCGCTCTGACCTATAGCCAGAATGTTGCTCGTTACGGTAGATGTCTGATAAGGGATAATCTTATCCTGCTTTTCAGTCTTTATCTCGACTCTTGAAACCTTTATCTCGGTAGGTCCGGTTATCTTGGATTCAAGCTCCTCGCTTACCATATCGTTCTCACCAAGTGTTATCTTCGCTCTCTTCAGAAGCTCAGATACCGTGTTGCCAAGGCACTTTACTGTTGTTGTCTTGCCATCGGCAGCAATCTTTACATCGTAAGCTCTTGTAATCGTGATCTTCTGTCCTTCTTTAAGAACAGCCGTCTTTGCAGGTGATACCTTGTCATACTTGCCAAGCTCTACGCCTGCCTGTTCTAAAAGTTCAGCCACCGTTGCATCCACACTGTGCACTGTCGCCGTCTTCTTTCCGTCCTCAAGTATATCAGCGTCAAACGCTCTCTCGATAGTGAGAGTAGCAGTTGCCACGTCTTCCTCGAAGCCGGTAAACTCGATCCTGTCATAAGCGTCCAGAGTGATATGGTTCTCTCTGAGTATCTCGTAAGGATCGTCACTTACCGTATAAACAATACGCTTTTCATTCTCATCTATTATCTGTACGTCGTTTCTGAAGTAGAGCAAACCTGTCATCAGGAATGCTCCGAATATACTGCCGAATATAAGCAGTATCTTGAGTGCTGCGTTCTTTGATATGCGTATTGTCAGTCCGGTGTTTCTGAATCTGGGAAACATATGTCCGCCTTTCGTCATCATATCTGTAGGTTTAAGCAGCGCCTTAAGGCGTCACGGCATTAAAATCACGGCTAGTTCCGTCTGTCACAATTCGCCGCGTACGATCATCCCCTGTCCGGAGAGAACCGCTGCTACGTTTATTATGGGGCTTTTTTTCAAGCTCTAAACAATTATAATTTCCGTTTTGCAAAATGTCAAATAGCTTGAGGCAGTCATTTTTGTTGAAAATGCACAACAAAATATTGTTACCGTTTTGTAACCTTTTTGTTACCGTTTTGTAATCAGTAAATTATTGGATATTGCTGACTGAATTTGTAATTTATTTTGTTAATCTGCCCAAAATTGAAGTTTAGATTTTCGTTGTGCTTTTATATAAAAATTTGAGCCGTAATACAGCTGTTTTTATGCAAATGTGATGTGAAATGGCAATTTAATTACACCCGGTCATGCATATAATATATGAAAAAGTGCCGTGAAATATAGCAAAAATGCCGTTTTATGCGTGTCCGTAGGGTGACGGTACTGTGTTTGTAATCGTATACTTACACGACAATTACAGGTTGATTTTATGTCAAATACGCGTCTTATATATATTATAATAGTATAATGGATTTTGTGGTACGACCGCCGATTATTTTTGCGGTGTTTTTGGTATGTACAACGGTATAAAAAATCCAGCCTTTTATTCAAGGCCGGATTCGGATTATACTATAAATAATATAAAAGGCAGTTTTCGCCCGTTAGTTTTTGTTATATTTATATTTGATGTACATATATTATGCTGACCGTCATATCAGTTCCTTTTCCAATTCAATATTTCCTTGGAAAGTTGTTTATCAAGATCAATGCGCATTGCTTTACATTCATTCGGAAATTTCTTTGCCGCTGAAAAGCACATATTTACAAGCATATCAGCACCGACGGGCAGAGCTTTTTTCAGTACGCTTTCAGGAAACACAAAATGTGTGCCGTGTTCATAGAGATACACCGAATATTTGCAGGAATGCGGGCGGGATTTCAGGCGATTGTCCATTCTGCGTATGTATTTTGCGGTATCCCAGAGAGTATCGTCTTCCGCACCGACAAGAACGAGCCTGCCGCCGATATTCTCTACAGGTATAAAATGCTCCTCTTTAAGCAGTCCTGCGGCTTCGGAATCATCGAACACATCCTTTGAATATGTGGAATCGCCGTGTTCCTTAGACGCTTTGGCTATCTTCTGCCAGTACTCAGGGTGCTTATAGACAAAGGGCATAAAGGGTACGGGTTTGCCGCCTATCGACACGATAGATTCGTTTTCGACAGGCCATTCCTTACAGTCGTCACGTTTACCCTGTGCGAAGCCCTGCCATACAAAGTCGCTCGGAGTCAGGGCTATGGTAAGCGTGAGGTCATGATAATATGAGGCGGCGACAAGTGCGACCGTTGCTGTTGTGGAGGCACCGACAATGCCAATTTTCTTGTTGCCGTGGGATTTGAGCCATTCTATAGCCGAGCCGATACGTTCGATGGGATAGTTGTGGTGGCTGTAGTTCTTCTTTCCGGGCGACATTGACATTACGTTAATTCCGTAGGTATGAAGCCATTTCACACAGGTTTTGCCCATATAGTCTTCGGGGTCGTCACCGAGCATTGCTATCATTGCGGTATCGGACGGGGTTTTACTTTCCCAGTATGCGCCGTAAAAGCCGTCGGCTTCGGGTTCAAAATGCAGATGTTTCATAGGTTGCTCCTAATCAATTATATTTAGTTAGTTTTCGCTAACGCTAATAAAAGTATAGCACGGGTAGAAGGAGATGTCAAGAATGTGCAGAAAAGGTTGGAGCGATTAAACAAGCGGGAGAAGGGATAGAGTTGCTTTTGAAGGGGAAAAACGGTTATAAGGCGAGTGTGATGGTGCGGGGCGAGGGGTTGTTGTCCTTTTGCAATGGTTGTGGGGATGGAGAGGGTCGATGCAACGGGAGGAGCAAGCAAGGCAAGGATGCCTGAAATGAACGCCCAAAGGCTTTGCACGGACGCAAAGCCAACAGAGCGTTCATAAAGAGGCAAGGATGCCTTAAGCGTGTGTGCCCAAGGGCTTTGCAAGGACGCAAAGCCAACTAAGCACACACAGACACTCACCCAACGAAAAGCGAGAGGGATAGTGCGGATGTGAAACCAACAGAGCGTTCATTAAAAGGCAATGGTGATGGTGATTTTTGAGGGATGGTGAGGTCTTTGGAGGGTTAGTGCGTATAGGGAGCAATCCCTCCGGTAGTCGCCCGAATATTTTCGGGCGACAGCACCTCACCTTTAACAAGGGAGGCAAGTGTGATGGTTCAAAGCAAGGGATAGTGCGGTTTTGGGAGGTTATGCAGGGCGATGAGTTGTGTGATAATAATATAAAGCGGTCACAACTTGTCGCTGTGACCGCTTATCTGATTTATTGGTTTATGTAACCCCGCCGTTCAACTAACTTTAGCTGAACGGCAACAATTCCAAAGGCGGAATCTGAAGCGGCTCACAGCCGCCCGCCCGCACGCTCAGGCTCTGGATTTTATTATGTCGGCCATTTCGCCGACGTTCTTCATCGAAGAAACCTCGCCCATCTTGAAACGGATGCCGAATTCGTCTTCTACAGCGGAGATGAGGTTGATATGCTCGAGGCTGTCCCAGTCCTCTATATCATCTGCTGTTGTGCCTGCTTCGACCTCGATATCGTCATCGTCGAATACGTTTCTGAAAACCTCGTTTAATCTTTCGTAAATTTCCTGCTCGCTCATTTTACTTGTTCCTTTCTACAGTAATATACTTGTTTTTAGGCTCGTAGCCCGAAAGCGAAAGCTCCCATACGGTGTTGCCGTCTGCGTCCTCGCTGACCTTCGTAAAGCCGAAGTCGCCGTACAGCTCTTTCACCATTTTATTCTTTGCGGTGGGGTAATAATATCCCTTTACCGTCTTAAGTCCACGCTGTTTTGCTCTGTCGCAGAGATTGTCGAGCATTGCGTATTCCATATCACGCTTAAGCACACGGCAACTCATCAGCCATAAATCTATGTCGAGCGTATCGCCGTTCACCTTTCCGATAACTACCGATACTATACCGTTGTCGCCGAACTTATCGGCAAGCCTGCCGTACAGCCTGATATAGCTGTCATCTGCGAATACCTGCTCCATTTCTGCGGTCGTAAAACGCTTTGTTGTGAGGTTGAACTGGTTGCTCTTGTTTGTAAGCTGTGTTATGCGGGGGAGATAGACAGGCAGGAAGTCATCTATCACAGCCACCATCTCAAGGCTGTGAAGATACTCGCCGTAGTCGGTGAACTGTGCCTGCTGTGCGGCTCTTACCGCATTCTCCTTGTACATTTCGTTACGCTTTAAATCATCGCTTGAAAAAGCGGTTATCTCAAAGAAGCGTGAGCGGTCTACCACTCTTATATAATCCTCCGGACGCTCCATTTCGGGAACGGCTACTGTAGGCAACTGTGCGGAAACTATTGCACGCTCGGCAGGGTTATCATCAAGGAATACAAGCGCATCCTGTCCGATGTTGAGTCCTGTCGCTATTGCCTCGATATTTCTGTCCTTGTTATCCCAGTTTGCCTTTATCATTATGAAATCATCGGGTTTTAAACTGCCCTCGGGGTGATTAAGGCCCGCAAGGGCGTTTTCCTCGTCATTCTTCGAGCAGACGGTCAGCATTACGCCTGTATCCTTCACAAGTCCGAGATACTTCTGAAATTCGGCATAGACCTGTCCCATATGGGTTTCCTGTCCGATTTCGATACCGTCAACACCGTCATCTCCGACAACTCCGCCCCATAATGTATTATCAAGGTCGAGTACAAGCGCTTTCTTGTTCTTGCCGAATACCGACTTTATTATTGCCGCTAAGTTGAAAGCAAAGTCTGGAATCGCAGGAACGCACATTGCGTACTTGTACAGGTGCCAGTAGGACGGCTCGCTCCACTTGTCAAGACCGTAGCAGGCGCTGACATAGTTTATATCATTGATATAAAAACTCTCATGTGATGCGGCATAATCGGCAAATGCCGTGTTCAGCCTGTTTATGAAGTTCACTCTGCCTCGGCAGTCAAACGCATCACGGTTGCCCATAAGCCTGAAATACGGCTGTTCAAAGTTATTCTGTATAACAGGGCAGTGGTAGCGCTCGGCTATCTTTTCCCACATTGTTTCAAAATATTTCATCTGCTCGGCAAAAAGAGCGTCTGCCTGCTCCTTGCTGTCGGTTATCGCAGGATATTTCAGAATATTGCGGTTGGACGTATGAACGAAAATAAGGTCGGGTGAGAAGCTGTCAAGCTCCTCATTTCCGAATACCGCATCCTGCCAGTAGCGGTTGTACTCCGACTCGTAGAAGGTCGGCTCGATGCCGTAGTTCAGCAGGAATAATTCGAGCATATTAATTATATCATTCGTGGTTGAGCCGCCGAGAACGGCGATTTTTTTCTTTATGCGCACACTGCCGTCTGACAGGAGCTGTCTTTTTATAGAGCGTTTCTTTTTCAGCAGATAACCGCTGTCGAAGGGGTATTCAAGTTCTTTCATAGGTGTGTCCTTATTTCAAGCAATTAAATCATATTATCAATTATCTCATTGAAGTGCTTTTTATATCCCTATCCCCCTGACCCCCTTTCCCCCGGAAAGGGGGAGAATACGGGGGCTGACGCCCCTGCGACCCTTTCCGGCTTCACAGAAGCCGGGATTACAATCGTTGAAATAGTGAATATAAAAACACTTTTTAAATGTTTCTTATATATGAGAAATAGTCGCAGTTGCCGCCTGCAACGGTATAGGCGCAGTTTGCAAACAGCAGATCGGTCGCATCGACCTGCTTGCAGAATTTTATTGCGTTTACCTCGCAGTATCGCAGGTCAAGCACATAGATATTATCAAAGCTCTCGGTGAAGAACGGGATAAGCCCGTTGCCGTAGCTTTCCTTGATAACGACCAGATTTCTGCCTGTCTTTGCGTTGGTCTTTATATGGGCGATGAGATCGTCACTGCCTAAAAACGACAGGTAGTAATAACTTGCGTTGTCGCAAAGGAAAAGGTTGCTGTCATAGCCGTTGCTGAAATAGCGATCATAATATGTGGTTTTCAGCTTATCCTCGTTCGGAGAATAGTAGACCGCATAGGTTTCGGGGTCATTGTTAAGGTGTTCGTCGGAAGAGTAATAATACATCGAGCCGACATAACCGCCGCAGGTTTCCTTGCGGTATTTTTTTATATCCGGCACTACTTTAACACCTGCCGTTTTGCAGAATACCTGTGCGGCATAATATGCGCCGAGCGGCATCCAGTGGTGGTCCGTCCTCGAGTATATCTCCTCTGAGGTGTGCTTTGACAGAGTATCGTACACGCTGACGTTTGTAACGCCTGTGCTTTTAAGTCCGCTTTCGATATAATCTATCTTATCCTTCTGAAGCTCGGTGTAGCCCTTGTATTCGGTCGGATTGTAGAAATCGACAGAGGTCGGTATTACCATAGAATATACCGTTACTTCGGGAAGCGCCGACTGGAACGCCTTTACATCGGTCATATATTGGTCGCAGTAGCCGTATGTACCGCCGTAGAACATAATTCCACGGTAGTGATTATCCATACCTGCGACTAATATGCCGTTGTCGCCTATCGCCCTGTAGCTGTTTATATCGCTGTTTTCCGCAGGCACAGAGCTTTCGGGCGATGATGTTGCATCTGAGGGAGCGGCGGTGGTTTCGATATTTAAAGCGGAGGTTTCTTCGGCAGAAGTATCCGGCGGTAACGTTTCGGGAGCGGAAGTATCGGGTTGTCCGGTTTCTTCGCTTTCGGTGTCCGAAGGAGGTTCCGATGATACGGGGTCGGGTGGTAGGGTGTATGCCGATGTGTCCTTGCCGCTTGCGTTGCTGTCGGGGAAAACCTCCGAGCATCCGCAGGCGAGCGATAATGTCAATATAAGCGCTGTTATCTTCGGGAGCTTTTTCATATTGCTCCTCCTTTCAGAAAACCTGTCAGAGATTTACTTTGAAAGCAGGTTGTTCTTTATACCCTCCGCATTTTCGCCGACAGCGGAGAATGTACACATTGTGAACAGAACGTCGGTAATGCCGTTATCCTTAATAAAGTCAGGTGCGTAAAGGTCAAAGTAGCGGATGTCGCAAACGTAGATTTCCTCAAAGGAATCTATAAAGAAGGGAACTTCGGCATTGCCGTAGCTGTCCTTGAAGATGCAGAGCTTTCTGCCGTTCTTGTTTGCGGTTTCTATCTTTACTATCTTCTGATCGCCGCCCATAAAGGTCGAATATGCGCCGCTTGCGGGCTGATCTACAAATATGCTGTGGAACTGTGTGAACTGCTCGTCAGCCTTGAAGTCGGTGGTATAATAGGTGGCGGTGTACTCTGTAGAGGGGATATAGTAGGTGAAGGTATCGGGGTCGTTTTTGATACGCTCGTTATACTCGGTAAATGCGTACATTGTTCCGACAAAGCCTTCTATCGTTTCCGTCTTGTAGGTCGAAAGCTCCTTTACGGGTACCTGTGCCATTTCACAGAAAGCCTTTGCCGCATAATATGCGCCGAGAGGTTCCCAGTGGTGATCGGTACGGGTATAGATGTACTCGTTTGTGTGCGCCTCAAGTGCGGCGTATCCGTCAATGTTTATCACGTTCACCAGCTTGTTTGCAATGCTGTTTATCGAATCCCTGTGGCTTGCGTTGTATTTTTCGTAGCCTTCGGGGAGGTAGTATGCACCTGCTGTAGGCACTACCATATTGAATACATTTACCGATGAGCCTACCTTTTCCTTGAACTCGTTGAGATATGACGCATAGTTTGCGCCGTCGCCGCCGCCGTAAAGGGAGATGCCCCATGTATGACCGTCTATGTCAACGACAAGCTGGCCGTTTGTCTGAACGCCGTCAACGCCGACAGGCTTCTTGTTTTCGGAAGATGATTCATCGGAAGTAACTGTGCTTTCTGAAGTTGCGGATGAATTATCGCTTGTTGTATCGCTTTTTGTATTATCCTTGCTTTCTGCAGCGGAGCTTTCCGTTATACTGCTTTCGTTTTTGCTGTCCGTAGCGGAGCTTGTATTCTGTGATGAGCAGGCGGAAGCCGACGTCAGAATTGACGCACAGGCAAGTATTGCCGCTGTTAACCTGATATTTAGCTTCATAGTATGTCCTTTCTTTATGCGGGGGGTATTTTTATATTGCCCGTAAATGTAAATTCTTGTCCTATTGTAGTATATCACACTATCGTGTCAAGTTCAAGGATTTTCACTTAAGTTTCAGCCGGCGAAACATTATATTTACTGTAAATGTCACGGGTTATGACTATTCCGCCGGGCAGGGCATATTCGCTCTGCATATAGTCGTAATAGTCGCCGGGGGTTATTATGCCTGCGGTCTTTACTATGTCAGTTCCTGCCTTGCTGAGTATATAATCCGCAAGGAAAACGCAGTTTGTACTCATAACGAAATAGGTCTTGAATCTGCCGCTTTTAAACTTATAGAACCGTGCGTGTGTACCATTCCACAGCGAACTGCAATAATCATCAAAATCCGCAATATCGGCGGTGGGGCTGTTTTCGGTTGCAAGCTGATAAGGCGGTTTCCAGCGTGTGATGTTTCGTTCGAGCTTTGCTATGCCTTTTCTGACTTTTGCAAGCTGTTTTTCCGACAGCTTTATGCCGAAATCAAACACCATCTGCAGATCGTGATAAACGCAGAAATTTATATACTTGTCAAAATCCGCTTTGAAAAGTACGCCGTCACCGATACCGCCGAACAGGCGTTCCGACGCTTTATCATAATTTCCGTAGGATATTACCGTGCCGTTCAGCACAAGGTCGCAATGTCCTATAGAGCCTACTCCGTCGGCGCTGACGTGGATAAGAACGTGTATATCGGGGGTGTCGGCGCTTTTTTCGTAACGCTCCTCGTTTTGCAGTTTTTCAATGTCTATCTCACGGGAATCAAGCCGCTCGGTATAGCTACGCAAGGTTTTCAGCGGTATGAACGTGGTTATGACCTGCGGAAGCGAAAAGCGTATCCTGCGGCGGATAATGCCTTTGGCTCTGTTCGGGACAGCCTCGCGGATAAACAGCCTCAGCTCGCCTACGCCGTAAATTATGCAATATAGTCCGATGACAACAAGCATACCCTGACTTCCCATAAGGGTGCCGAAAAGCATAATAATGCCGAAAACGGTGAAGAATATTCCCGAAAAGAAATCATAGAACGCATCGGGAACGGCATTTTTTAGGGCTGTGCCGAAGTCGATGAATTTTACAAGGGCATTAAGAAAAACGTAAAGTGAGAATATAAACGACAGAAGCGCAAGAGTAGCGGCAGGAAAGAAAACGGATATTAGTCCTATTATAATGTTTCCGACACCGCTGAACACGGGCAGTCGCTGATGTCTTGCGTAGGCACGGATAAGGCGGTGGATACCGTTTGCAACGATAAAGATACCACCCAGCCTTGCGGCAGGCTCTACCACTATTCTTCCGTTTACAAGTACAAGTATACCGACAGTGATAAGTCCTGCGCCGTACAGGAGCAGCCACGTTATATTGAAGTTCTTTTTTATATTCGGCTTTACGGTCATAATATGCTTTTACTCCTTGAAATAAGGCAATAATCGGGGGTTTGTATTGACAAATGCAACACAAAATGATACAATAACAATCGCAACTTTACTGTGCGGTCGCGGGGTGAAAACCGTGAGGAAAGTCCGAGCATCACAGAGCAGGGTAGCTGTTAACGGCAGCCGGAGGCGACTCCAGGGCGAGTGCAACAGAAATATACCGCATTGTTTTACAGTGTAAGGGTGGAAAGGCGAGGTAAGAGCTCACCACGGGGCAGGCGACTGTTCCTGTCTGTAAACCCTATCCGATGCAACACCGATTGGTTTCGGGGGTGAACCGTCTGCTCGGCGGTCCCGATTTAAGGTGGCTTGAGGTCTGCGGCGACGCAGGGCGTAGATAGATGATCGCACACGACAAAACTCGGCTTACAGGTAAAGTTGCTATATGGATATTGTGCCGGCTCGAAAGGGTCGGCTTTAGTTTATAGAAAAAGTGTGTTTTTGAAATAAACTTCTGATTTATTATCCCTAACCCCAAGCCCCTTCCCCATGGGAAGGGGCTATATTACTGGGGCTACCGCCCCTAGCCCCTGTCGGGGGCTTCGCCCCTGCGACCCCATTTTTCAATAAACAAGAGGTTTTTTGTTTTTATAAAGCCGCTCGGCTATCGGGCGGCTTTAATCGTATTTACTTGCTGATTATCTTTTCGGCGGCGGAGGCAAGGTATAACGAGCCTGTTATCATCGCTATATCCTTTGTTCCCGCCTTGAGCGTTGCCTGCGATATTGCGCTGTCAAGGTCGGCGCACGATGTACAGCGTACTCCCTGCTCAATTGCAAAGCGTGTAAGCTGAGAAGCGGGAACACAGCCCGGCATAAAGCCGTCAACAAATATGGCGTCTTCAAAGCGGGGAAGAATTATTTTAAGGGCGGTCTGCCAGTCCTTGTTTGCCATCATTCCGACTACGGCGTGTATCTTTCTTTTGTCGCAGCTTAGCAGCTTTTCGGCGGCTCTCATTGCGGAAGGGTTGTGCGAACCGTCTATAATGCAGGTAGCGCCGTTCACGCTTACCTCCTCCATTCTTGCTCTGAGGGCGGATCTTTCAAGCCCTGTGAACACACTGCTGTACTCTATATTCAGTATACGGCAGGCCTCTATGGCGCACAGAGCGTTCTTTATCTGATGTTCGCCGGACATAACGAGGTGATAATTCATACCCTTGTACGAAAAGAACACATCGGTGATATCCATATGGAGCGTCTGTACTCTTGACATATCGGGGATAATTTCTTCACAGTTATACTCACGGCATTTGTCGTCAATGACACGCATTACCTCGTTTTCCTGTCCGGGAGCTACAACACACGGAATTGACGGTTTTATTATACCTGCCTTGTGACGAGCGATATCAGTAAGCGTTTCACCGAGAATATCGGTATGGTCGTAATCTACTGTTGTGATCACACTTACAACGGGATTTACGATATTTGTGCAGTCGAGAAGTCCGCCTATACCTGTTTCTATAACGGCAACGTTTACCTGCTCTTTGTAGAAATAAAGCAGAGCGATAGCGCACAGTATCTCAAACTGTGAAAAGCCGTCAAAGCCTGTCTGTTCGACTGCCTTTTTCACCTGCTCGCACAACAGTGCAAATGCCGGACGGGAAATATATTTGCCGTTCACCTGTATGCGTTCCTCGATGCAATCAATATAGGGCGATGTGAATTTTCCTACGCTCTTGTTGTCGGCTTTTACAGCGTTGCTTATATATTCGCATACGCTACCTTTTCCGTTTGTGCCTGCAACGTGAACTATTTTAAGTTCGTTTTGCGGATTGCCGAGAAGCCTCATAAGAATAACAAATCTTATAAGGTCCTTTACAGGCGTACCGGATTTTGTGAAAGAACCGACGTATTCAAATGCCTGTTCGTATGTCATGTGGGTTTCCTTTCGCATTTTCTTCTTTTACTCAAAACACAATCACTTCATAAGCGCAATAAAGCTCTTTGCCTTATTGACTATCAATTTATCATTATCATAGACAAGCAGGTTATGCGCCTGTCCTATACCTACCCAGCGGATATCCGAAATTTCTTCAAGCTGAGGGGTGTAATCATAATTTCTTGCACGAGCGACAAAATATACAACTTCCTTTTTTGCGTCCTTGCGTGGCGAATATGTAACTGTTTCTCTGAAGCCTGAGTCAATATAAACGTCTATGCCGGTTTCCTCTTTGATTTCACGTTTTGCGGTTTCTTCTTCGGTTTCGCCGTTTTCAACGTGTCCTTTCGGGAATGACCAGTAACCTGATTTAACGTGCTTTATCAGCAATATTTCGGTATTGCCGTGAAATTTTCTGTAAACTATTCCTCCGCAGGACTTTTCATAAGTCATCTGCTACGGACACCTCCTTGTGTCTGCCCTTCGTTTATATGGCGCAGTTATTTATAATTGTTTATATTATAGCACATTTTTCACTAAAAGTCTATAGCGGAGGAGTGTAAATGATTGTGGGATTGGAAAAAAGAGGTGGTTTTTAGTTGGTGGGTGTGTGAAAAAGCCACGGCAGTTGCCGTGGCTTCAGCTTGTAGAAAAAGTATGTTTTTTCAAAAGAAGTGCTTGTTCTCAATCCCTATCCCCAAACCCCTTTCCCCGGGAAAGGGGCTATATTACTGGGGCTACCGCCCCTAGACCAAGCAAGGATGCTTGCAGTCAGCCGCACAAAGCCACTGCACGATGCGGTGGCACAAATGGCTGACGACCTGTACGGGGGCTACGCCCCAAAGCAAGGATGCTTTGGTTGCTTGCCAAAAGTTTTGCACGATGCAAAACCAACAGAGCAAGCAATAAGCGACACCCCATTTTTATATAATTAAGAGGTTTATCAACAGTCTGAAGCCACGGCAGTTGCCGTGGCTTTAGCTTAATCTTCGGTTTTTGTGAATCTGAACGATTTCATATCGAACTGTGTGCCGGGAAGGAATACGAACGCTATGTTGTTCTTGCCTGCGATATGCTCGATGTCAAACGTTACCGGCGTGTACTCGTCTGCGTGGGGGAATTCGAGCAGGCGGGTGGTCTGGCTGCCGTTCTCATCATTTACTCTGAGCTGAATCGTGCAGTTATCGAGCGGTGTTCTGCCTGTAACGGTTATCTTATCCGTACCGCCTGCGAAATCAAGGCCGTTGAATTCGATAACAACGTTGTTGCCTATTTCCTCAACGCACGAGCCGTTTACCTTGTAATCATCGCCGTACAGATTATCGTTGTCTGCCGCAGAGTTTTCCGCATAGGTGCGGTCGTATTTCGCAAACTCAAAGCCGCCGAATATGCAGGAATTATTGATGACAAAGCTGATGTCGTGTATTCCGCTTATTCTGTGCGGCAGGTCAAATTCCTGAGGATACGCCCTGTCCCAGCCGCCGTTATTCTTTATATTGAATGTGCCGATGTATTCTCCGCCGTTATCAGCATCACCAAGGTAGAGTTCTACCGGGTAGTCCTCACCGCCGCCGCAGTTTCCGACGCTTAACGTCATACGTTTAGTGCCGCCGCCGAAATCCATAGAACTGAATCCGACAACGGTTCTGCCGTTGAATCCACCGAGCGAACCCCTGTCTATCGTTGTAACGGGTACATTTGAGAAATCGCAAAGGCAGGCTGCAGTAAAGATATACGGATCCTTTTCCGCCTTACCGAGCCCTTCAACTGTATATTCAAGCTCTGAAATTATCTTCGGGATATCGGTACCGTTCTTTGAATATGCACGCAGGCGGAAATTTCCGTCGCCGAAAGCTTTAAGAGTTGCTGTCTTTCCGTCAAACGAAACTACCTTGGCAAAGCTTATCTCAACTCCGTTATCGGCGCAGCATCTGAACTCTATATCACGGAACGTTGCATTTTCGGGATATATCTTAACGCTTATTTCTGTAGTATCGCTGTCCTTGCTAAGCTTATGTGAGCTGTTATCCTCAAGCCCGATCCTGCGGACGGGTATTTCGTTTGTATACGGCGTTGTGACTGCCGGGAATGCATTTTCCGTCACTATGCTTACGCCTTCTGGCGCAGTCTTCGGGACAACAGAATTGAGAATGATCGTTTCCGGCTGTAAGCCCTCGCTTTCGGCAGTTATCGTTATATTGCCCGTTTCAAATGTAGAGCCGATAATTGCAAGAAGCTTACCCGAGAACAGCTTGCGATGACTGCCCTTGTAGCTGTCATAATCGGTGCTGTCGCCATTATCAAGACCCAGCAGTCTGCCGGCGCCGCTTACGGTGAATTTAATTCTGTTGACGGCATTCTGCACTTCCTGACCGGATCTGTCCTCAACCGTAACCGTTACGAACGCAAGCGATCTGCCGTCTGCGGTTATCTCGCTCCTGTCGCTGTGCATACGGATCTTATACGGATCGAGAGAGGTAAAGAGTACTTTTTCGACCGCATAATCGTTGATTGTACAGTTTTCGTTATAATATCCTCTTACCGCTACAGGCGAATTTTTATGATAAGGCACACGGAAATGTGCGCAAAGCTTATCCTCGCTCTTATGATCAAGCGTTTCGCTGTCATATATTTTTCCGCAATAGCGGAGTTTCAGAACAGGCAGATTTGAATATGCTATGATATCTATCATCTGTCCCTCATTGAAATCCCAGTAGCAGGGCGATATGTGGATAAAGGGCTTTTCGCAGGCAATATCCCATACCGATTTATAGAACCAGAACGAATCCTTTTCAAATCCTGCGGTATCCACTATGCCGAAATATGAGTTCTTGGTGCTGTAGGGGGTCGGCTCGCCTATATAGTCAAAGCCTGTCCATACAAACTGTCCCATAGAATAATCTGCGGCTGTATCCATAGCGTAGGATCTGAGCGGAGAAGCGCCCCAGTTTACAACGCTGTTGCCGAGATCCGAGCATTGCAGATCGTCATAGACAAGAAGCGAGGTATCGTAAGGAAAATGATAAATTCCTCTTGATCGTACAGTAGACGCTGTTTCACTGCCGTATATGACCCAGTCGGGATGCTTTTCGTGGTGTTCGTCATACAGTTTTTCGGCATAGTTGTAGCCGGCAAGCTTAAGAAAGTCCGCTACATTCTGCGCATTTTCCCACTGCATATAGTTTGACGCAATAGTAGGCAGAGCGTTGTGCATAGGATCGTTCTTTTCGACCTCGGCGCTCAGCATCTGTGCTACCTCAAGTCCTCTCGGACTTTTATGCGTATCGTATATCTCATTGCCTATGCTCCACATAATAACCGATGGGCGGTTGCGGTCACAGCGTATCCAGGCGGCAACATCTGTCTTGTACCATTCGGGAAAGAAACGGTGATAGTCGTTCTCGTTCTTTGCAAGCTCCCACATATCAAATATTTCGCTGTCGACCAAAAGGCCCATTTCATCGCATATATCCATAAGCTCTCTTGAAGGCGGGTTATGGCTTGTGCGGATAGCGTTGACGCCCATTTCTTTCATCTTTGAAAGCTGGCGGTATGTAGCATCGTAATTGACAGCCGCACCAAGCGCACCGAGATCGTGGTGCATACAAACTCCGTTGAGTTTCAGACGTATGCCGTTGAGCAGAAAACCTTCGTCCGGGCTGAACCTTGTAGTTCTGAAGCCGAATTTTGTCTGAACATAGTCATACTGTGTTCCGTCCTCGCCGCAGAGCTTTACAGACAGAGAATAAAGATTCGGTGTAATAGTATCCCACAGCTTCGGACAGTCTGTATAGAACACCAGTTTGTCGCTTTTTCCGCACACTCTGCGCTCACAGCTGTAGGTTTCACGCCCTATAGGATCGATCACATCAAACGAAAGCGTTCCGCAGGTCTGTGCCGACAGCTCTGTCTGTACAGTCACTTTCCACTTGCCCTGCTCTCTGCGGTCGCTGTCGTTGGGTCTTGCGTTTATATATATTCCGTCCTGTACGATATGATTACGCGAGGTCTTTCTCAGCCATACGTTACGGTATATGCCGGCACCGCTGTACCAACGGGTGTTGGGCGCCTTGTGATTTACTCTTACCAGAATGCGGTTGTCACCCTCGATAAGGCTGTCTGTTATGTCAAAGCTGAATGAGGTATAACCGTATTTCCACTCTCCGACAGTTTTTCCGTTGACATAAACGGTCGTATCCATATACACACCGTCAAATATCAGGATATAGCAGTCCTGCTCGTCAAGTTTGTCTATGCTGAAATGCTTTTCATACCAGCCGCAACCCGATTTGTAGAGGTTTGCAGTATCTCCGATAAGCCAGTCGTGCGGTATCTCAACATTATACCAATGTATATTCTGAAGAGCCGTTTTATCGCTGTCGGGCTCGGTAAGTGCAAATTTCCAGTTGTCATTAAATAAGACTGTACGTTTTTCCATTTTATTTTTTCCTTTCGGCTTTATAGCTGAATGTGTATAATTATATTGTAACAGTTTGAATGATGAAAATCAAGATAAATCCGACTATCAGAAAAAGATTTTGCCCCTCCGCAAAAGCGGAGGGGCAAATATATAAGAGAGGAGAATTGCTGCAATGCAGCGGAAATTAAGAATTCTGTTGAAACGATATGAAAATGCTGTGTAAATATTTGCAGGCGTTATAAAAATGCTGTCTGAATGTTACTGCGATGTAGTCTGAAAAGCTGTTGCAATGCTGTAAAACATTATGAAGTTATTGCGAGGCGTTACAAGACGCTGAAAAAACTTTGTGATGATTGTGCAATAAAAGCGTTAACCCACTCTTACAGCCTTAAGGAAGTTGTCGATATAGTATATCGACTTGAGATTTGCGGTGCGTACCTTCTGTCCCGGATACGGGCTGAACACCATTGTGTCATCGCCTGTATATATACCTCCGAAGAAGGAGTCGCCGTCTTTTATGAATACAACGTCACCTTTTTGAAGGTCGGAAAGCTGAACCTCTTTGCCCATATCTTTCTGCGCGGTAAGTCCTCTCGGACACTCAAGACCGGCATTTGTCAGCGCATAGTAGATAAGACCTGAATTGTCAAAACCCGTTTCGGGCTTGTATCCGCCGTCCGTAAACGGCTTGTCAAGCATATCATATGCCGCCTTGGCGATAACATCGCCTTTTTGGGAAGGTGCGACAGGTTCTGTATCGTTTGAAGTGTTGTCGGTCGAGCTGTTGTCTGACGATGTATCATCGGTTGAACTGTTGTCTGACGATGTATCATCGGTCGAGCTGTCGTCTGACGATGTATCATCAGTCGAACTGTTGTCTGACGATGTATCATCGGTCGAACTGTCCTGTGATGAATTATCCTCATAAGACGTTTCTGAGCTGTCAGAACTGCCGGCAGTTGAGCTTTCAGATGTGCTCTGAGAAGATCCATCGCTTTGCGCAGGTTGAGAATTACCGGAACAAGCCGTAAGTGATGCTATGGCAACAACGGTCAATATTGCTGATATCAATGATAATTTCTTTTTCATATTATCACCAACCTTTTATCTGACATTTCCCTGTCCTTGCCTTAAGTATATCACAAAATAAGCAAAATGCAATTAAAATTCGGTTACAATACGGTAACAATTCGGTTACAAATGGTTACAAAACGGTAACAACGGTTACAATTCGGTAACAAGTGTTGCAAATACAAAAACACCGCCTGCATAACGCAGACGGTATTCTTGTAGTTTTATATGAAGGACAATGTCATAATCGGAATTTAAGCAACACTTATCGCAACACTGAAACTGTTTTGCCAATAAGCACTGTTGATATCGGCGAACTTTACTTTTTCGCCGGGATAGGGACTGTATATCAGTTTTCCGTTGCCGATGTAAATACCGCCGAAATCGATCTTTTCGCCTGTTTCGCTGTCGGTGTCGGTAAAGAAGAGCAGGTCGCCCTCCCTGATATCATCAAAATCAATCGATGTACCCATTTCTTTTTGTGCGGCTGTACCTCTCGGACAATTTATAAATCCGTTTTCACGGAGAACATAATAGATAAGCCCTGAATTGTCAAAGCCCTGTTCGGGAGAAGCCATACCGCTGACATAATCGATACCTACGAGTGCTTCAGCGGTAGCAACTATCTGCCTGCGCAGGTCTGTCGCCGTATTATCGCTGTTATCACTGCTACCGGTATCGCCTGAGCTGTCAGGAACGGATATAATATCCGATACCGTTGTCTGCTGCGACGAAGGATCTGAATCTTTGCTCTCTTGAGTCGTTGGTGGCGTGTCAGGGGTCGTGTTGTCCGAAGATGTTGTATCTGAGCCGCATCCGCTCATCAAGGCGGCCGTAGTAACAGCCAACGCCGCAATAAGCAATGTGACTAAGCTTTTTTTCATTTTTCCCTCCGTGCGACAGTCGTTATATGCCTCTTACTGTCGTCTGAGATGTACAATCTGATATTTTTGTGTACATTAATAGTATATCCCATCAGGTCCGAAAAGTCAAGTGAATTTTTACCATTTTATGCTGTCGAACAGTAAAATATAGTGTATCTTTGCTGAAAGATTGTGGTGATAATGTGAAAATGAAAAAGAAGCCCTGCGTGGGCAGGAATTCTTACGGAAAAATATGATAAAGGATATGCATCTAACATACAGTTTTAGTATTTAACTGTGATGGCAATCTTCCGATAGTGCTATTTGTCGGACAGCACTTCTCGGGTTCGCTATTCTAAGTGATAACGTTGCTACTATTCACGCGGGAGAGAACCTAAGGGATAGGGTGAGGGACTTGGCAGCCCCTAACCCTATCCCTTAGGTTCTCTCCCTCGTGGCTCCCTCTTTCCTTACCCACACCCGTACCCCGCCAAATGGGTGTTGGCGATAAGACACACAAACGATTGCGTTTAAAAAATCGCAATAAGCGGGACGCTCCGCTCTGTTTGACCCGGGGAACTGTACAGATATCTTAGGATAGTGCGTCTTTTGGAAATTTCGGTGATAGTGCAGTTGCACTGATACACTCACGAAATTATCAACTTTATATTGGCATAGGATATATACACAACGGTGACACTGCTTCGCTATTGACGGTGAGTGGCGTAGATGAGCATTCGACCAACAAATTCTAAAGCCCTGCGTGGGCAGGGCTTCAGTGATAATTACTTGTTATCGCCGTTCTTTTTCTTCTTGCTTACAACAGCTGTGATGACGCCGACTGCAACTACAACTGCAAGAGCTACGATGCAGATGATGATGGCTGTCATATCGAATGTAACGCCTGTGTTTGTGTTACCGCTGCTTGCGCCTACTGTAGTTTCGGCAAAGCAGGTTATACCGAGTAATATCGACATTGCTGCGGCTGTCAGCGCAGAAGTAATTTTTTTCATCATAAAATATCATTCCTTTCTGTAAGGATTAATATACTACATTTCCACCGAAAAAGCAAGTGGAAAAATATACAAAATTATTGCACCGAATGCGGTTTTATTCCGTAGGCGCTGTCGGGGCTTTGGCAGCCTTTGCGCCGTTTATAATACCCTTGATTATTTCGGGCTGTGTTACTGTGCACTTTGTGCGGTCGAATAAGCCGAAGCCGTGTTTACCGTTATAGCCGTTATCCCAGTAAACAGTAACTATATTTCTCTGATGAGCGGCATAATTCACATACTCTGCGAAATAAGCACGATATGTAGTATTGCTCTTATTCTTTGAGGTTCTGTCGATTGAGCCGTACTCGCCTATTACAACGCCGTAGCCGTTCTTGATAAACGCATTGTAGAGCTTATCGAACTGTCTGTTTACAAGCGATTCACTCTGTCTGGGCTTTACGAATTTCTTAACCGAGTCGCCCCATTTATAGTAGATGTCTGTGGTTTCTTCTCCGCAGAATTCCCACGGGCTGTAGTAGTGAACGGAAATCATTATCCTGCTGTCATTCGGGATAACGAACTTTGCTTCCATTGTATATGTATCGCAGTCGCCTGTTGTAAGGTTTATATCGGTGTTCCAGCCCGGGATAAGCAGATAACGGCTGTTGTTCTTGCCGCCTGCTTTTCTTACCGTATCAACGAAAATCTGATTGTATGCATTGATGTTGTTGTAATATTCGGGATTGGGGTTGCCGTATGTATTGTCAAATTCCTCGTTCATAGACTCGAATACGAGATGCTCGTCATAGTTCTTGAAACGCTTTGCAATCTGTTCCCATACCTTTTCATACTTTGCCTTGATCGTCTTCTGCTGGGAAGCGGATTCGCCGCAGAGAAGCCAGCCGCCTTTTACGGTGTAGTAGCCGTCGCCGTGAACGTTGATTATAGCGTAAAGTCCGTTGTCAACGCACATATCGACTACTTCCTGTACACGGTCGAGCCACTTTGAGTCGATAGTGTAATTCGGACCTGCGCCTATCTTTGAAAGATAAGATACGGGGATACGGATAGACTTGAAGCCCTGTGCCTTTACCTGCTTGATGAGCTTTTCGGTTATAGTCGGGTTGCCCCATGCGGTTTCGCTCGGAGTACCGCCTGAATTTGCTTCCAGCTGGTTGCCGAGGTTCCAGCCGGGCATAAGATTCTGTGAAAATGCTACAGAATCACCCTTGGTTTCGGCAGGTGCGGGTTCTGCTTTTTTTGTTGTGGTTGTCGCCTTTGTTGCAGTCGTTTCCTGCTTTTTTGCGGTTGTTGTGGTCATCGTGGTTGTGGTTGTTTCTGCAGTAGTGGCTACTGTCGTTGCAGCTGCGGTCGTGGTTTCAGCCTTGGTTGTCGTGGTTTCAGCCGTGGTTGTAGTTTCTGCCTTGGTCGTGGTTTCTGCCTTGGTTGTGGCTGACGCAGAGGTCGTTGTTGTTGCGGTGCTGCTCTCAACAGACGAGTTTGCACCGCCTGAGCACGCAGAAATACCGGTAACAACCATTATGCCGCTGATAAGAGCGGCAAGTATTCTCTTCTTCATAGATACCTTTCTTTCCTCAGCTTTTCATTTTTCGAGAAACAAAAAGCCGTTTTTTGTTGTTTTAATCATATTGTAATGGTTTTCACAAGAAAAGTCAATAGCATTTCGGGGCTGTCGCAAAATTTTGTTAAAACGATTACACGGCTATTTCAAAGATAGAGCGGCATATTAAAAACCGCCTTCCGGAACTGTTGCTCCTGAAGGCGGTATACTATTTAAATATATAAAGAGATTATTCCTGAGGGTTTGTTGAATCTCCGGGCGCAGGCGTTACTGCGTTGTCGCCTGTGCTGTAATCGGGATAGTAGTCGTAATCGCTACTTGTATCGATAGCACAGAAATCATTTTCCTTGAATGTGTCTTCTGTTTCCACAAGGTAAACACCGTCAAGTGCGGTAAGACGTTTCAGGAAGTTTCCGGGGCAGTAAACCTTTACGGCTTTTATGCTTTTCTCGTTGGCATCAAAAAGAGAAGCAATGTTTTCACTGCCGCTCACTGCCGAGCCGTCAGAAAGGTAAACTTCCGTAACACGGATATTACCCTTGTTATCAGCCTTTGCAAGTATCTTCTGCATATCCTCCGGCGTTTCGTTCTCCTTGAATGTAACATAGAGGAAAACGTCCTCGGTATTTTCGTCAGCCTTGTTATAAGCTTCCATTGCCATTTTAAAACGATCTTCCGCACTGATCGATGTCGTGGGAGCAACGCTCACAGGACTACCTGTATTGAGAAGCGCAACACTGCCGAACGTGATGGCAATTGCCGCAGCGGCACCTGCCGCCGAAATCCATGCCGCCTTAAGTCTGCTTGTTTTTCTGCTTATCGACTTACCCATAGCGGCTTTTTTTATTTTTTCATGGTCAAAAGAATACTCGCTCATAAGCTCTTTATAGAACTCGTTTGTATTCATTTGAAAGCCCCCTTCCGTAAGTCACAGTTTAAATTTTTTCTTTTGTTTTTCTATTGTGCGGTAAAGCTTGTTCTTGACTGTTGAAAGCTTTACATCAAGCGCCTTTGCAACGTCTTCAAGCTTCATATCGCACGCAAAATGAAGATAGAATATCTGACCTGTCAGTTCATCGGTCTTCATTATGTCGTCAAATATCTGTTTTGCAACTATCTTGTTGCTTATAATGTCTTCAAGCCTTGGCTGAGGCTTTGACATTTCGCTCTCTATCGCCACCATCTCTTCTTCGGTATAATCGGAGAAAGATGAAACCCTGTCGTTTTTCTTTCTGCCGGAGAAGTATGTGCGGCATTCGAACTTTGCAATATTTATAAGGAAAGCCTCGGGGCTTTCGATATCTTCGTGACCCTTCTCGCTTATACGCTTGAAGAAGCGGGTATATACATTCTGAATAATATCTTCCGCATCGTCCATATTTCCGCATTTGCTGACTACGAACCTTGAAACCGACTTGCAGGTTTCGTCATATACACGGTTGAAATATTCTTCGTGACCGCTGTTGCCCATTGGCTCACCTCGCTTACGTCACCTACTTTGTAGTAGGCAGATTTTCCGAAAAAGTTTCACTCCTGATGAAAATTCTGTGTATCGGATAAGTAAAATCTTTCATACGGTTTTTGTGCAGTATCACAACATATCGGATATGTACGCAAAATGGTGCTTACATATAGATGTGTGTATAGCTGTCAGCATATTTATTCAATTATATTGTACCTTATCCCACGCAGTTAGTCAAGCAAAACAATGCCGGATATATGCAAAAACCCGGTCGGATACTGCTATTCCGCTTTGATAACATTATTAGCAAATTGTAATTAATTTAACAGTTTTATCGTTATGGTGGATAAAATCTACAAAACGGCTTGCAATTTTTGTGCAATTTGCCAATTGAAAAGCTTGCAGGGATATAGTATGATAAATACTAGCTAAACAGCTAAAATATTTTTATGGAGGACAAAACCAATGAAGTTTACAAGAACTTTAGCAAGTGTTGCTGCAGCTGCAGTTGCAGTTTCTTCACTTGCAGTAAGCGCATTCGCAGCTTGGGACGGTGCTGACAGCAACGGTAACCTCATACTTAACGTAGCCGACATCCTTCCCGAAGGCGTAGACATCAACGATGTATACGGTGTAAGAATCAACTTTACAGACGCATCAGCTGATGTATTATCACAGGGTGCAGGCGGAGGATTCATCTTCAGCACAGCATCTAACAACTGGAACCAGCTCCAGTGGTGCAACGGCTGTGACACATCCGAGAAGCCTGAGGCGCACGACATTCTGTTGGATACTAAAACAAACTCTATCACAAGAATGGAAGAAAAGCCTTTCTTCACAGCTGAGGATATCTCAGGTGCTGAGGGCACATACGGTCAGATCGCTCTTGCAGAGTGGTGGGGCGGCGATATCGCTTACTCAAGCGTCGACTTCCTCAACAAGGATGGCGAAAAGCTTCCCGTTGCTTCTGATGATGTAACACCCGGTACATCTGAAGATGTAGAAGAAACAGTTGACGTTGCTATCAAGAACGCAGGTCGTACAGTAGTAGACAGCGGTCTTGTTCGTACAAACATCATCAATGCATGGACAGGCGACGACGCTGACGTAATCGCTGAAAAGGCTGATTTCGCTAACGCTGTTAAGGTTAAGGTACAGTTCACAGTTTCTAACTTTACAACTCCTTTCAAGGCTTGGATCTCATTTGCAGATAAGGACTGGGGCGTTCAGTACTGGGGCGAAGGCAATGAAAAGAACGCTAACGCAGAAGGTACAGTTGTTGACGTAACAGGCAACGGCACATACGAAGTTGAACTTACTTTTGCTAACAAGATCGCTGCAGCTGAATTCGTCGCAGTTTGCACAGACCTCGCTGCTGAAGAAGATGCAACAGACATTCCTACAATCGCTATCGACAGCGTTAAGATCGTTGTAGATAACAGCACTCCTAACGAGCCCGAAGAGCCCGTTAACCCCGGTGAATCTTCAGGCGACGTTCCTGAGCCCGTTAAGCCCGGTGAGTCTTCAGGCAAAACACCTGAAGACCCTGACAAGCCTGTAAGCCCTGAGACAGGTGTTGCAGTTGCAGTTGTTCCTGCAGCTCTCGCAGCAGCAGCAGTTGCTACAGCAGGCGTTGTTCTTAAGAAGAGAAGCAAGTAATCTGACTGATTAATGCTTTGAATTAAAGAGCATATCGACCCCTCCGCCACAGCGGAGGGGTTTTTGCATTATAACGCACTGAATACAAAATAACAGCCACAGCAATTTGCTGTGGCTGTTAAACTATCAGTTGTGGAACGGTTTACGTTTATTTGCAAGCACTACTTTTACTATTGCAGAATAAATATCCTTTCTGGCATAACTGCAATAGCTGTCGACAACGGACTGTTCTTCGTCCTGCGTTACCGTTACTATTTTTACGGGAACCTGCTCAAGTACCTTTTCGGTAATTATCTTCTTACATTTCTCACAATGGCAGGTATTGAAACGCATAAGCGCATCATCGAGAATTTCATCTATTATGATTCGGTTGATGTCAATGGTAATCTGCCCTGTGCGATGCGCTACAGCCTTTACGGACGTTTTATCCTGCGTCTGCGATAACTCTTCCCATTCTTCCGGAATGTGCAACATAGGGTTATGCCTGGTCGTGTGCGGCTGTTTCGGCGCGGAAGCACCTCGCTTTGACTGCGTATATTTAAGGAGCTTATCCTCTACCGTGGTTTCTGTCCTTGCTTTCTTCTTTTTTTCCTGCTCAGCAGGCGGTAAGAACGGATTGACGCCGGACGGTTTTGCGTTTATCAGATTCATTACCTGTTTTGTCTTGCTTGACTTATATTCTTCTGCCATCAGGCGATGCTCCTTTCGTTATTTTTTAACGGGACGTCTTGCGAGTCGTTTAGCGTCTTTTTTATGCGTATTTTTCATTGGTACACCGGTCGCTTCGTTAATGAGTTTTCTGTACTCGGCTGTAGCTTTGGAACGGGGAGCATACTCCATTATTGATATTCCGTGTGCAGGAGCTTCTGCAAGGGAAACGTTTGTGCTTATCCTTGAGCTGAGTATCTTCGTGCCGAGCTGTTCGGCTATCATTCCTGCAAGTTCTTCGACTTCCTTTGTCAGAACAAGGCGGGGATTGTATTTATTAAGCAATATTCCGGTAATCTCAAGGTCTTTGTTGTAATATTTCTTTACCGCAAAAATCGTTTCTTTAAGCTGAGCTATACCCTGCAGGCTCAGAATTTCCGCTATCATCGGAATAATAAGCTTGTCAGCCGCCGTATATGCGTTTATAGTAAGGATAGACAGCGCAGGAGGGGTGTCTATCATTATGTAATCATAGTCATCCATTACATCTGTCAGAGCCTCTCTGAGAATGTATTCACGCCCTACACCGGTAAGTTCCAGTTCACAGCCCGACAGCAGAATATTCGCAGGTATAACATCGCAGTTGTCTGTACTCTGTATTGCTTCCTTAACGGTACAGTTGCCCTTGAAAACATCATACATGGTATAACTTTCCTCGGAGTCGGCACCTAAGCTGAAGCTCAGGTTTCCCTGCGGGTCAAGGTCTATTGCAAGAACGTTTTTCCCGCTTTCGGTAAGACCTCCGCAGAATGCGGAACAGGTCGTAGTCTTGCCAACTCCGCCTTTCTGATTTGTTATAGCTATAACGACTGCCATACGGTATATCCTCTCTTTGATTTATCCGGTTAAATTTTTGTATTTCAAATTATTTACATATAAAAACAGTCATACCCGCCAAAAAAGCGGGTATGAATATTTGATTTAATTACAGAGTGTGCTGAAGATCCGCAATCTGTGAATCTTCGGGCTGATAAATGTGGTAGTTTGCCTTACCGTTCTTCTTTACGAAGTACATAGCTTCATCGGCAGCCGCAACAATCTTGTCGCTGTCATCGCCATGTTCGGGGAAGAATGCAATACCGATACTTGCCTTGACATTTATCGAAACATTGGCAAGCTCTGAATGATAGCCTTCATAAAGCTCATCAATAAGGTCAAGCGACAGGCTTTCGATTTCTTCTATCTGCTTGGGAACGGTAATACAGAGTACAAACTCATCGCCGCCGAAACGTCCGGCAAATCCGCTACCCTTTACACGCTGTTTGATACAGCCGGCAACATACTTGATAACTTCGTCGCCTACCGAGTGTCCGAAACGGTCGTTGATAAACTTGAAGTCGTCTACATCTATAAAGAGTACCGCAACCTTTGCGTGTGCGCTACGCTCAATCTCACTCTTGAGCTCACGCTCAAATGTACTTCTGTTGTAAAGCTGTGACAAGAAATCATAACTTGCACGCTCGGAAAGCTGAAGTTCAAGCTTCTTTTCGCTGTCTATATCAGTTACGACACCGATAACACGGAGCGGTTCGCCAAGACGATCGGTAACGCAGAGCGCACGCACCGAGAACCACAGCAGACTGCCGTTCTTGGTGGTGATCTGGTATTCACCGCTGTGACCTGTTCTGTTCTTGAGCAGGACGCTGATATCACGCTTGTAAATCTCTGCGTACTCCTCGCTCATAAGCTTATCAAGGAACTTACCGTTTGCAAGCTGTGCTTCCTTCGGGTCGATATCGAACTTCTCTCTGAAGTTATCTGAGATATACATCGACTCCTTGTGGAAATCCCACTCAAACAGCATATTGTCCGAAATGTCTGATATTGTTCTGTGTAATTCTTCCGACATACTTACGTCATCAAGCATATTATTGAACAGCTCGGAAATATCCTTGAACTCGTTGTGAGCCTTAATTTCAAGACGCTTTTCACGGTCGCCTTCCTGAATTTCACGCGCAACGGCAACCATCTTGTTCATCGGGTTTACTATAGACTTGGTAATGAGTATACCAAGCAAAGCGCATATAATGGCAAGTAACGCCATCGAACCTACAGATATCGCAACCGGTACCATTATCTGCGACATTGACATATTACCGGGATATACACTGACCCACTTCCAGCTGGCGGTTGTCGGACCTGAGAAATAGTTATAGCAGCCAAGCGACGAACCTGCATTGTAATCAATGTTTTCGTCCTTCTTTACGGGCTTGATCATTGATCTGTAGATATCACACATACCGCTGTCTGAAATATCGTCGATTTTCTGTACTGTGGTTCCGTTGTAATTAAGTACACAGCCGTTACTGTCGGATACTGTAAGATATCCCTTTCCTTCGCCGTATGTGGAATGTGAAAGTATTTCAGTCAGGTGGCTCAGGTCAATGACTTCAATCGCATAACCGTCTTTGATATTAAGACCGTCCTTGTCTATACTTTTTGCAACAAAAAACACGTCTGTACCGTAATCTTCGTTGTTCATATAGATATTGGATATTTTTACATTTCCCTCCGGAAGATCCTCAATCTCTTCAAAACCGAAGAAGCTTTCCTTCATGCCCTGTACGTCGTCATATTCATACACTATATTACCGGAAGTATCTGTGATGACTACGTTCTTGAAACCGCTGTTTCTGGTTTCGATATTCTCCGAAAGCAACGACAGATTTGACTTTGCGTCGTCTCCCTGGCCGCTCTGTGCAAGAGTGCCCGCCGAATTGCTGAACGAAAGGTAAACAACATCGGATATACATTCGTTGAGATACTGGTTTATTATCTCCTTTTGCGCTGCGCCTGCCGCTCTTGCAAACTGGCTAACCGAATTTGCGGCAAAGCCCGTCATGCTGAAATATCCGACAATGCCGACTATCAGCATCGGTATAACCGCAAATGCGGTAGTAAGTATGCGTAAAGTCGTTTTGATTTTAAATGACTGCATATTGTGTAACCTCCGAAGCCCTTATTTAAAACATATCACGTTTTTCACGCGATTTTTGCAGCATTTCAAACTGCAATTTGTAAATATATCTGGAAATGATTTCTTCCTGCGAATGGGAAACGCCGATAAACCGGCAACCGTAACCCGTATCCGCTTCCTGAGATCCTATCGCCTGTTCTCTCAGCACCTCTGCGTTAAGCTCAAGGCGTGTGCCGGACAGATTGACCAGCAACAGCAGTTTATCGCCCTTTGCAAAATGTCTGCGTATATCGGTGCAGATGAAGAACACTCCTCCGACATTGATATCCTTGATATAAATCTCGGCAGGCGGCTCAAGCGGAGTAGGCTTATCATCACCCTCCTGAGTTCTCAGTGTGATGAATGCTCTCTCGTTTGTCTTTATCTTGAAATAACGTCTGCGTTCTTCAAGCAGTTCTGCCTTATCCGGTCTTAATACAACGTTCATCTGTCTGTCTGTCGACACAGAGATGTTGGTCTTATATCTGTATCTGTCGCCGTCGCGCATACGGGCAATGACATAGACATACTCCGATGTATCTATTTCCGGGAGCCGGCGTCCTTTTATCATAAGCATATTGTCGATAATATTATCGTTCATATCGTACATTATGGGAAAGTCAAAGTTATTTTCCGTATAGAACAGCCTTTCGCCGTCAAGCGAAGTTATCTCAAAAGAAGTGAACTCTTCTTTCTTGTAGCTCAAAAACACAACTCCCCCTTTCAAAGACACACGGGGAAATTAGCATAAACTGCCGTACCCAACACGCCTATAATATCATTTAACATTAAGTATACAATAAAATAGCCAATAAATCAAGTTAAATCATCGGTTTTTTCGTCGACTTTTAAAAATTCTGCGAATTGTTTAAAAAATGCGGATCGTTTTTATACATTTTAATTAAGAAAAGTTCGTTGACTTTTGTAAGGCGGCTATAATATAATTAGTATAAGCAGAAGTTTGTCTTAAGGGAGGTGCGGGTACGCAGAATTTTTTTCACGCCGATACAAAAGGATACCGCGAAGCGTGCAGAAAAGCCAGCACGGCAATAGGAGCGGTACTCGCCCTGCCGGCACTTCTCAGCCTTATGTCGCTGATTCTTCAGACAAGAAACTGGCGCACAGAAAATTTTGTCGCTGTAAGACTTCTGATACCTGCGGTATGCGTTACAGTATGGCTTTTTCTGAGCCTTATAATATTTCTCGTATGCGAAACGAGAGCGCGCCATATAACCCGCAGCACCTACTTTGAAATTCAGAAAAGCGCAGCTGTATACAGCAGGTACGCAGGCCGTATATTTGCCGACACCGGCGGCGTTGAACGCAAGCTCTGGGTCATACCCTATGACGGATTGAAACTTTTCGTAAAAAACGGAAGACTTACTTTTACGGGGAAGATAAGATATTATGAGGGCAGCAGTGACAGGCTCACATATCATATAAGACGCGGAGCGCCGGAATTTGACAACTGGTGGTTCAACGATAACGGGTTTACCGAGGTAAAGTCAGTTACGCTACCGTCGTGCTTTACCGCACAGAAAACAATATTCAGGCACTGCCGTATAGCGGCGCAGAGATATATTAAGTGCCGTGACAGGAAAAAGCAGATGCAAAACCGTCCCGTACCACGTCCTAAAATGATTTACAGGCAAAGGAAAAGAAGTTCATACGGCGAGCTTCCGACATTCGACAGGAAGTGGTAAAAAGGGTGCCATTGTGCAGTCTGACGAAAAAATACAGCTGTTACATATCAAACACCCACGCTTTTATTAAATAAGTACAAAAAATCAACAGAATTTTCCTTTTAGCCTTGCAAAAAATCTTAAAATGTTGTATAATATACAATTGAGTTGGTGGCATTAAAGCTAAAAAATGTTAAAATAGTGCCAAAACTCGTGTAATTTTTACATAGTTAAAATTACTTTTCTATATATTGTAACGGTGCTACTGAAACGCACAAAATACAGAACCTGTTAAAGTCATTAACAGTCAGGAAAGACCTCAGCCTGAAAAGGAGGATATATGGCACTTTTCAACACAAACGCTTTCCGCATAACCGAGCAGGGACTTTCGGTAATGTGGCAGAAGCAGCAGATAATTGCACAGAACATAGCCAATCAGGATACCCCCGGTTATAACTGTAAGTATCTTGACTTTTATGCTGTTCTCAAAGACAGAATGGAAAACACCAGCGTTATCGGCGGTAAGGCTAAGGATGGCTCAAAGCAGGTAGAGCTTGCAACGAGAGTGTACGAGGACGACGACACAAACACTCAGCCGGACGGTAATAACGTAGATGTTGACTCACAGTCAAACGAACTTGCAAAGGTACAGTTACAGTATCAGGCGCTCAAAAACCAGATGAACGGAGAGTTCACCAGACTGCGTTCGGCAATGAAAACGTAATTTTAGGCAATACCGCACAATTAACGGCTATCGCCTTAAAGCAGACACTTTAAAATAATGGATTATATACAGTGAAACGGATTTCAACGCTTTTTTGACATACAGAAAGGAGTTTTTTGCATGGCGTTTTTAAGCTCGCTTAATATAGCCGCATCGGGAATGGCAGCGGAAAGACTGCGTCTTGATGTAATTTCGCAGAATGTTGCGAACGCAAAAACCACCAGAACGGAGGACGGTACGCCGTACAGAAGGCAGGTCGTACTGTTCAGCGAAAACAAGGGTTTCAACTCTGTGCTTGAGGAAACAATAGCAAAGAGGAAAGAAAAAATAGCAGGGGGAGTGCCTGCGAATACTGTTTCTGCGACTAAAAACAAGGGTGTGCTTGTAACTGAGATAGTCGAGGACGAAACACCGCTTACACCCGTGTACGACCCCACCCACCCCGACGCAGACGAAAACGGATATTACTATCTGCCGAACGTTGACGTGGCGGAAGAGGAAATGGACGCTATGGCGGCTACCCGCTCGTATGAAGCTAACCTCGCTGTGCTGAACGCCGTCAAATCAATGGCGCAGACAGCACTCAGCATAGGAAATAACTAAGACAGCCGAAAGGAACTGATATAGATGTTTATAGTACCGCTTACAAGCAATATCGCCCCTATGGAAACGATAAGTCAGAAAAAGCAGACTGAAGATAAAACCGAAAGCGACGCTACATTCTTTGATATCTTCGAGTCGCTTGTAAATAACGTCAAGGAAACCGACGCACAGGTTCAGCAGGATTCGATCGACCTTATGCTCGGCGATGTCGACGACCTTGCTCAGATACAGGTCAATCTCGAAAAGGCGGCTACCGCTGTGGATCTGCTTGTTACTGTCAAGAACAAGGCTGTCGACGCATACAACGAGATAATGCGTATGACTGTTTAATCCGATTATCAGGGAAGGATACATATATAGATGAAGGATAAGCTCTCCGCATTTTGGAACGGGTTCAAGGATAAATGGAGCTCGCTGGCGAAAAATCTGCGGATATTCATAATAACGGCAATATCGGTAGTCATAGTTGCCGCAATAGTACTTGCAATAGTACTCAATCAAAAAGGTTACACAGCAATTTATACGGGACTTGACAGCGAAGAAAGCTCGCAGGTCGTTTCGGCAATAAACGAACTTGGAATAACGGACGTAAAAATGGGTACGGACGGCAGTATCTCTGTACCGAGCGACCAGGCGGATAATGTCAGAATGCAGCTGAGCATTCAGGGTTACCCGAAATCCACATTCAACTTTGACGTATGGAACAGCGGCATAGGTATATGGTCGACCGACACCGAAAAGAAGGTACTCCAGATACAGCAGTTACAGACGCACATAATGAAGGCTATCAATACGATAAGTGCAGTCAAGGATTCGTATGTAATTATAACGATGCCCGAAAACAACAATTACGTCATTTCGACAAACAGCGAAGAGCCCAGAGTAAGCGTCAAACTCGATCTGAAGAAGGACACACAGCTTACAAGCGACCAGGTTGAGGGTATCTATGCACTGGTTCTCAATTCACTGCCCGGACTTGAACGTGACAATATTTCGATACTTGATACAGACGGCAAGCTTCTGACAGGCGAAAACACGACCGTTGAGGAGGACGTGCTGTACCAGTCACGGCTGAACTTCCAGGAGCAGATGCAGAACCTGCTGAAAAGTCAGCTCAACGACACGCTCAAAAAGCTGTACAAGGACTATACGATAAACGTAAACGTAACGCTCAATTACGATAACTCAAAGTCGGAATACACAATCTACACCCCGTCAATAGCAGAGGACGGTACATCGGGCGGTATGATAGAAAGCTCCACAAAAAACGAGGGCTGGGGCGGTATCGGCTCGCTGTCGGGCGTTGTAGGCACAACAAGCAACAGCGACATCTCACCGAACTATCCGACTATCACGGGCGACGACGATAACCAATATTACTATCAGAACAGCATTACCGTAAAGCGTCTTGTAAACACCGAGATAAGACAGCTTGAAAAGAACGGCTATTCGGTAGATAAAATAACGGCGGCTGTAACTGTAGATCAGATTAATATGCTTGAAGCGGACAAGGAACAGCTCCGTGAAGTAATCGCATTCGCAATCGGCGCAGACGTTGCAAATGTCACGGTTGCAAACTACCCGTTCGTTATAAACGGAAACAACGGCACAAACGGCAACGGCAACGCGATAAGCAGAGGCGGAAATGTCGACTGGACAGTTTACATTATCATTCTGCTCGGACTTCTGGTTGTTGCGCTTCTCATTGTCGCTATACTTACAAGCAACGCAAAGAAGAAAAAGCGTGCAAGAGCTAAGGCAAAAGCGGCTGCGGCACAGGCAGCGGCGGCACAGGCGGCTCAGGAATCAGCCGCTCTCAGCTTCGAGCCTCAGCCACAGCCGGACGAAGAATTCAATATTCAGCACCTTGACGACTATGACGACGAGTCAAAGAGTGCAGTTCTCAAGAAGGAAATCAAAGATTTCTCACGCACAAATCCCGATGTCGTTGCCCAGCTCATACGCTCTATGATGAAAAGCGGCGAATGATATCGACAGCATAAAGGAAGGATATATATGGAGGCACTTACCAGCGCACAAAAGGCGGCGATAATTATAAGCTCTATCGGTACGGAAAATGCGTCCGAGGTATTCAAGCACTTTTCCGACGAGGAAGTAGAACAGATAACGCTTGAAATAGCAAGAATGAACTACTACCCCATGGAAGTAGTAGACAGCGTTCTCAATGAGTTTTACGAGCTTTGCCTTACTCAGAAGGTAATATCCGAGGGCGGTGTGGAATATGCCCGTGACATACTTGAAAAGGCATTCGGTCCGCAGACGGCACAGGCGCTGTTTGAAAAGATAACAAAGCAGTTCCAGACAAAAGCGTTCGCATTTGTCCGCAAGGCAGACTATAAGAATCTGCTGGCAATGGTGCAGAACGAGCATCCGCAGACTATAGCACTGATACTTTCTTATGCAAGGAGTGATCAGGCATCGGCAATTTTAAGCGAGCTGCCCAAAAAAACAAGGATAGATGTAGTCGAGCGTATGGCTAAGATGGACAGGGCATCGCCCGATGTCGTAAAGTCTATAGAGCGCACGCTTGAAAAGAAGTTTGATAACCTTGTTACAGCCGACAGCACAGAGGTCGGCGGTATAGATTATGTTGCGGAGGTCATGAACAACGTAGACCGTGCAACGGAGAAGTACATATTCGACGAGCTGACGCTCAGAGATCCGAAGCTTGCAGACGATATACGTTCAAAGATGTTCGTATTCGAGGATATAGTTACCCTCGACAATATGGCAATACAGGCGTTCATTCCTGAGGTCGATTCAAAGGATCTTGCCGTTGCGATCAAGGGTTCGACACCCGAAGTTGCGGAGTGCATCTATGCAAATATGTCTACCCGTATGCGTGAAAGCGTACAGACAGACGTTGAATATCTTCACAATGTCCGTATGCGTGATGTTGAAGATGCTCAACAGAGAATCGTGTCTATCATACGCAGACTTGAGGACGAGGGCACGCTCATCATCTCCAAGGGCGGCAAGGAAGACGAAATTATCGCATAATACGAAAGCGAGGAATATATTTTGGCAGGCGTATTCAAAGCAGGAAGGGGTTATTATTACCCTGTTCAGCCAACAACCGATACTGTCGTAATTGACAACTCAATAAAGGTTAAGCCTGTCGCACCGCAGATCTCGCAGATCTCGCAGATCCCGCAGGGCGCCGCAGAGCCTGATGCCGATGCGGACAACACAGAAATCATCGATCAGATCTCGGAGAGGCACCGGCAGGAACTGGAGCAGGAAAAAGAAAAGATAACAGGTTTTTATCGTGCCGAGGGTGAAAGGGCGCTTGCCGAAGCCCGTGAAAAGGCACAGAAAATACTAAGCGATACCGAAAAGCAGGCGCAGGACTATGCGGCTAAGGCAAAGGCGCAGGCGGAGGCTATATTTGAACAGAGTAAGGCTGACGGTTTTGCAAAAGGTCACGAGGACGGTTATGCCGCAGGGCTTGACAAATGCCGAGATATGCTTGCAGAGCTCAAAAGGCTCAGCGAACAGATGGTAAGCGACAAGGCAGAACTTTTTGACAGCTACGAGGTCGAGATATTCGACACGGTAATGGAAATAGTAAACCGCATAACGCTGAACTCACTCGGTCAGAAGGACAAGGCGGTTATCAAAAAGACCATAAAAGAAGCGGGAAAGAGTTTCCGTGGCAGTGAATATGTAAAGCTGACCTTATCAAAGACCGATGTCAGCGAAGAAATGGCGGCAGATACCGACTATTTCAAAAAGCTGTTCAACAATGTGAAGAATGTAGAAGTAGAGGTGCTTAAAGACGCACCGAGCGGTACAGTTATTATAGATAACGGCAGTGAAATTACCGATGCAGGCATACAGACGCAACTCAAAATGATCGAGGAGCTTGGCAGAGGAAAATACCGCAGAGCGCCGTCAAGGAAAAAGGCTGAGAAGCAGGAGGAACCTGCGGCGCAGGCAGAACCCGACGATAACGGCGGCGAAGAACAAAGCGAATAACTCCCTTATTTGAAAGGACTTTAACATGGATCTCGGCGGATTTCTGACAGAACTCAGAGCTACCGATACATATAAGTATCTGGGTAAAATTGAAAAGATAGTCGGAATGACGATCGAGGCAAGCGGTCCGCTGTGCAGTATAGGCGATGTGTGCCGTATCTACACAAAGGATATGAAGTCGCATATCCCTGCCGAAGTGGTGGGATTCAACGAGCATAAGGTACTGCTTATGCCGTATACCGACCTTGAGGGCATAGGACCCGGCAGTATAGTTGACAACACCGGCGACAAGCTGAATGTAAGGGTCAGCGACAAGCTTGTTGGAAGAATAATAGACGCACTGGGAAATCCGCTTGACGGCGGCGACCCGGTGGAATATACAGATTCAATGCCGATAGCGGGCGTACCGGTAAATCCGCTGACACGCCCGAAAATACACGAGCCGATAGAGCTTGGCGTAAAGGCGATCGACGGACTTCTTACAATGGGTAAGGGGCAAAGAATGGGTATCTTTGCAGGCTCCGGCGTAGGCAAGTCAACTCTTATGGGTATGATTGCCCGAAAAGTTAAGGCTGACCTCAATGTCATAGCGCTTGTAGGCGAGCGTGGCAGAGAGGTAAGAGAGTTTATCGAAAACGATCTCGGAGAAGAGGGCATGGCAAGGTCGGTCGTTGTTGTCGCAACATCTGATCAGCCTGCGATGATGAGAAATAAATGTCCTATGACGGCTACAGCCATAGCGGAATATTTCTGCTCGCAGGGAAAGGACGTACTGCTGATGATGGATAATCTTACACGTTTTGCGATGGCACAGCGTGAGATAGGTCTTTCAACAGGCGAGCCTCCCGTTGCAAGAGGCTATACCCCGTCAATATACGCCGCAATGCCGAAACTGCTCGAAAGGGCAGGCAACTTTGAAAAGGGCAGTATAACAGGAATTTATGCGGTTCTTGTTGAGGGCGACGATACAAACGAGCCTATATCGGATACCGTAAGAGGTATAATTGACGGACATATAGTTCTGAGCCGTAAGATAGCGGCGCAGAACCATTATCCTGCAATTGACATACTGCCGAGCATCTCACGTCTTATGTCGGCGATAGCTGATCCGGAGCATAAAAAGGCGGCAGGAAAGCTGAGAAATCTGCTTGCGCTTTACAACAACAACGCAGACCTTATCTCGATAGGAGCATACAAAAAAGGTACAAACCCGGCTCTTGACGAGGCAATAAAGAAGATAGACAAGATAAACGATTTTCTGATGCAAGGAATGTATGAATCGTTCTCAATGGAGGATACCATAAAGCTGTTAAAGGCGGCAGTTTCCTGATATTAATGCGATATGAAGAAGTTTAATTTTACATTGCAGTCGCTGAAAAAGTACAATGATCAGGTGCTTGACAGCGAGAAATCAATACTCGGCAGACTAAGGGCGGAGCTTGCGGAAATGCAAAGCGAGCTTGATGCAAAGACGGCTGAGTACGAACAAAGCATTGACAAGCTGAACGAGCTTGTGCGGGGCGGTACTACCGCTATGAGATTGTCGCTGCATAAGAAATATGTTTCCTCTCTGCAACAGGATATATATCGTATAAAAGCGCATATGGCGCAAAAACGAAAAGAAATTGAGAATCAGTTGCAGAAAGTGATTGACGCTACAAAAGAGGTTTCAAAGCTCGAAAAGCTGGAAGAAAAACAGCTCGAAGAGTACAGATATGCCGCTCAGAAAGAGCAGGAGCAGATCATCGAGGAGTTCGTTACAAACGGCTCTTCAAACGGCGGTACAACTCAGTAAATTGTTGACATATCTCTTGAAATGTGTTACAATACAAGGTGGAAAGCTGTGCAATTTTCATAAAATTTAACGGTTTAAACCTGTTAAATATATAAAAGTTGTTAAAAAGCATATATTGTTTTTGACAATGAATAGCGCTGAAATGGGGTGAGATATGATGAATGGAACAGCAGTATTGCCTGCAAACGTCGTTATGGCGCTTGCAGGCAATGCCGCCACAATCTCAACAGGTAATGTACAAAACGGCTCAGCAAACGGTACTGCCGGAGGTTTCTCCGATACGCTCGGTGCTATGGTAACAAGCGGTCAGCAAATCAATATGAACTCGGCGACCCGTATGAGCGCCGAGAATACAGCAATCATGACCGGCGATTTACTGGGCGAACTTGCCGAACTTGAACAGAGTGCCGAGGAGCTAAAAGAACTTCTGAAAACAGCCGAGCTTGCAGGATATCTGCAAGGCGGTACGATGCAGTTTTATGCTGACGCAATGCAGACGGACAACAGCGAGCTTATGCAGATTATGCCCGGTCTTGAGGTTAGCGATCCGATAGGCGATGTATTATCGGAAGAAGGCGCTTTCAGCGGAATTTCAGCCGGAAATGACGTTAATACGGCTCTCGGTTTACAAAACAGAGAGATTTCCGCCGTAAATGATTTTTCGAGCGAAATTCAGATGATTAACGACGAATCTGCGGATACTGTAAACCGGACAAACGTCGATGCTAAAATCGCTTCAGACAGCATTGACAGCGAAAATGCTGTGACTGTAACAGCTGACAAATCAGACGCTTTTGCAAGCGTGGCTGTCGGAAATGCCGGAAAGTCTTCAGATGCGGATAATATACGTTCAAAGGCGGATACGACTTTTACCGAAAAGACCGATTTTGTCGAGAAGATGGACTTTATCGGGAAAACAGATATCACCGTGAAAACAGGCAGGCAGGAAACATCCGGTATAAAAACAGATAGTCATGAGGCTGTAAAGGCTGAATTTACGGTAACGTCATACGAAAAATACGGCGACAACAACGTAAAGCAGGATATGCAGACACAGGATGACAATGCTCCGAGAATTGCATTTACCAAGCGAAGCATCGAAAGCAAGAGCGATGAGCTTAGAGCGATAACCAAGGGAAACGAGGTCACAAAGTCTGACAGCGACCTTGAAGCAGAGCAGAAGGTCACCGACAAGAATGCGGTAAGCGATATGCTTGCAAAGGGCAGTGATGTATTTGCAAGAACAGAAAGCCGTTATGACGAAAACAGGCAGGAAATCCGCACGGTCAGAGTACCGATAAGCGATATGGCTGAGTTTGTGAGCGAACACGCACCTAAGGCAAACGGCAGAAGTACGCTTACAGTTGTGCTTACACCCGAAACTTTGGGTAAAATAACGGTTCGTATGGCAAACGAAAGCGGAAAGCTCACAGTTGAGATACTGACGGAAACTCAGGCGGCGAAGGAGCTTTTACAGGCAAAGTCCGAGCAGCTTGCGTATGCGCTGAAGAATGACGATGTGGAGCTTACCTCGTACAAGGTGGAAACCTCGCATGCGGAATTATTCCAGAGAGATTTTGACGGCAGCAGTAAGAACCCTTACAGACAGCAGTCGCACGGTCAGCAGAAGAATGACACGGACGATTTTGAGGATCTGTTGGGGGAGATTCAGGCGATGGGCTGATAGAAATATCGGCAGGACTTACACGAAAGGATAACAGATGGCAGATTTATCAAGTCTTCAGAGTGTACAGTCAAATCACGAAAAGTACAAGGACCTTTTCAAGAATTCGGGCAAGAACGATACGATAAGCACAGATACGTTCTTCAGTCTGCTTATGGCGGAAATGAGCAACCAGGATCCGCTTGAGCCTACTTCAAATACCGAGTTCGTGTCGCAGATGGCACAGTTCACGGCATTACAGGCACAGCAGGACAATCTGAAGTACAGTATGTCAAACTATGCGGCAGGTCTTGTAGGAAAGACGCTTACAATGAATGCGCAGAGCGACGACGGAACGCTTTTATCGGGCGTATGCACCGGAGTGAACATCAGCGGAAGCGATGTTAAGGTAGTAGTTGACGGTAAGCAGTACGATTTATCGGCGGTAAAGGCGATAAGCGATACGGTAAGCAAGAGTACGTTACACACGATGACCGAGGCACTGGGATATGTGGGCAAGGAAGTAACGGTAAAGGTACTCGGCGACGACGGCAAATTCTACTATGCAAAAGGCAAGGTCGAGTCGGCAGAAATGCAGGACGGCGACGCTAAGATCGTGATAGACAATTATCTCTACTCTATTGATGAGATAGTACACGTCAGCGAGGGTACGGGAAGTACGGCTGACAAAAACACGGAAGCTCCGGCAGGAAACGCCGAGGGCAACAAGTAAATATAAAGGCGGCAGTGTTATGTTGATAAATGAACTCAAGCTGCGGAATCTGCAGATTTCGACAGGCAACGTTAACACCGCAAAAGCAGGGAATGCTGAAAAGGCCGCACAACAGTCGGGAGGAACATTTGCGCAGGCTTTACAAAGCGAGCTTGACGCAAGAAACTCGGCGGTAGGCTTTTCAAAACACGCAATGAAGCGTATAGAAAGCAGAAATATCGAAATACTTGACTCGGATATGCTGCAAAGACTTAATGACGGCATTGAGATAGCCGCAGAAAAGGGCAGTAACGAAACACTGGTACTCGTAGACAAGACTGCTTTTGTGGTGAGTGTGAAAAACCGCACGGTAATCACAACTATGTCACAGGAAGATTTAAAAGGAAATATTTTTACGAACATCGACTCGACCGTAATTATGTAATACCGGACCGAAAGGAAGTATTCCTTACCCCGAATGACAGACGGGTAAGAACGGTCGGCACGATGGAGAAAGGAACAGATCATGGTTAGATCTTTATTCTCGGGCGTGTCAGGATTAAAGACACATCAGCAGAAGATGGACGTTATAGGTAACAACATTGCAAACGTCAACACTACAGGCTTCAAGACAAGCGTAACTACCTTCCAGGAGGTATATTACCAGACTAAGAAGAACGGCTCGGCAGGTTCTAACCTCCAGGGTGGTGTAAACCCCTCTCAGGTAGGTTACGGCACTAAGCTTGGCGCTATCGGACAGGTAATGGGACAGTCAGGCTTCACTTATTCCGACAGCGTTTATGACTGTGCTTTATCGGGCGACGGATTTTTCCAGGTAATGGACGAAGCCGGCAACATCTTCTACTCAAGAGCAGGCGTATTCAACGTTGATAACGCAGGTAACCTTGTTGACTCAAACGGTAATATGGTACTCGGTGTAAGCGGTGACGCAACAGGCGTTGACGCATCTTCAAACAGAATTACATTCGTAGTTCCCGAAGTGCTTGACAACGAAGCCAGCTACTCAAAGACAATTACATACAAGGGCGGTACATATCCGCTTACAGTATCGGCAGATACAGCGACTCCGGACGGCAACATATCGGTAGGCTTTACGGTAGGCAACAGCGATTACGCTTATATGAGCGGAAACAAGCTGGTTGTACAGCTTAACGAAAAGAATGATTATACAAACCTCAACGATCTTGAGGACGCTGTGACCCGTGCGTGCGAAAACGGCGGTGTAAGCATCGAGGGCGTACTTCCGCTCCACTTTGAGCTTGATACTATACCTCCTGCGGCAGACATTCCTGCAACGACAGCTACAAACACAATGAAGCTGGACGACGGAACAACAAAGGCTTCTCTTACATTTACGACAGTAAACGCAGGGGAATACGCAAACAACTACACGATTAACTTAAGATATTCCAAGAATGCCGCAGAAACTACCGCAAAGTGGTCTGACAACGGTCTTACGATAAGCGTTCATCCCGGAGCAACGGTTGCTGACATACAGGCGGCTGTAGACAAGGCGGCAGGCGGTAACGAAAAATATCAGATGAAGGTTACAAGCGCTGACTGGGACGCTGCAAACGGCGCACTTGAAACGCTTCTTGCAACAGACGGCAAGGTTGGTCTTGCAGGCGGCTCGAACAACTTCTTCTCTGATATGGTCGAGCTTCTGGGCAATATCAAGATGACAGACGGACGTGTTGCGGCTACGCAGACGGTCAAGGATCTTGACAGTGTATATATCAACGAGGACGGCACTATCTACGGTGTACACAGCGTACACGGTATCATAATGCTCGGCAGAATTGATATTGTTACATTCGATAACCCCAACGGTCTTGAGCAGGTGGGAAGCTCCTACTGGAGAGAAACTCTTTCATCGGGTCAGCCTCAGGTAAACATTGCAGGCGAGAACGGTTCTGCTTCTGTAGTATCGGGTGCGCTCGAAATGTCAAACGTTGACTTGTCGCAGGAATTCTCCGATATGATCATCACGCAGAGAGGCTTCCAGGCAAACTCAAGAATCATCACCACTTCGGACACGATGCTCGAAGAAATAGTAAACCTCAAGCGCTAACGGCGGCGTGCCGCCGCAGGCAATTCCGCCTTTGCGGCTGTGAGCCGCAGCAAATTCCGCCTTTGAAAATGTTGCGGTTTGGCGACGGATAGCGAAACGGCGGGGTTCCGTTGTTGATGTAAATTACGACTTTGGCTTCATTGCAAAGCTAACAGAGCGTTCATCAAAAGCCAAGAGTTTGGCGGAAATTGCAGGTTTCTGTGATATAAATTCAAGTTTATAAGGGCAGGCGGAGCGTCAGCTCCGCCGGAATGCCCGTTATATTATGCCTGAACGGTTATGATAAACGGCTGTTTCCGGACATTCGACAGGCGGAATCAATTACAATGCGGACGATACCGCAAAGGAAGGAAATATATGATAATACTTACAAAGCTCAACGGGGAAAAGTTTATGCTTAATCCCGATCTTATCGAAATAGTAACGGAAAACCCCGACACGGTAATTACCACGAGTACGGGTCATTCATACATAGTTGAGCAGTCGATGAACGAAATACTTTCTCTCATCAAGGAATACAGGCTGTCTGTAAGACGTCAGCGTCTCGAGAGAGGGATATAAATTGTGAATATTACAGCCACCGGCTGTGTTATATAAACCTTTACAGGAGGAAATTGTTTTGAATATTACGATCATCATAGGCTGGATAGCATCATTCGGTCTGGTTATATTCGGTATATTTAACGGCGGTCAGCTTGACTGGTTCATAGATGTACCTTCGCTTGCTATCACAGTCGGCGGTACTATCGGCTGTCTTATCGGTTCATTCCCACTCTCATACCTTAAAAATCTGCCGAAATATCTGAAGCTGGCGTTGTTCCCGAAGAAATTCAATCCGCATAGCTACATAGATCAGATTGTTGAATTTGCAAAGATCGCCAGAACAAAGGGTCTTATCTCCCTTGAAGACAGTGCAAACAAGTGCGACGATCCTTTCCTCAAGGAAAGTCTTATGCTGATAGTTGACGCAAACGACCTTGATAAAGTAAGAAGTATGCTTGACGACGCAATAGACTTTATGTGCGAGCGTCACGAAAGAGGCAGACTTTTCTTTGAAAAAGGTATGTCGGTATTCCCCGCATTCGGAATGCTCGGTACTCTTGTCGGACTTGTAAATATGCTTAAAGGTATGGGTGAAGACTCAAGCAACCTGTCAAGCGGTATGGCGGTTGCGCTTATTACAACGTTCTACGGCTCACTATTCTCAAACGTACTGTTTGCGCCGATTGCATCGTCGCTGAAAAACAGCCATGAGCAGGAGCTTTTATGTATGCAGATAATAGAAGAAGGCGTACTTTCGATTGCGGCAGGCTCCAATCCAAGACTTATTCAGGAAAAGCTCGAATTCATGCTTGCCCAGACAGATATAAAAAAGAAGGAAAGCAAGTAAATTAACTGTTGAAAAATAACCGTAAATATGTTAAAATATATTGGTTACGCTAATTGCAGAAAGGCGGTGGAGAAATGGCAAAAAGAAGATCCGGAGGCGGAGGAGAAGAAAAGGGCAACTGGCTTGACACCTATGCCGATATGGTTACGCTTCTGCTGTGCTTTTTCGTATTGCTGTATTCTGCATCATCGGTAGATGAAACAAAGTGGCAGTACATATATCAGTCGTTTACTTCAAGCGGTACTTATGTAAACCCGTTTGTAATGGACGAACAGCCTAAAAATAATGCCGCAGATACAAACGGCAACGCCGAATCGCCTCCGAACACTCAGAACGGCGGCACTACAAGCGAACAGACAGAGGGCCTTCCCTCCGATTTCAACCAGCTTTACAGCTTTTTAAAGACAACAACGGAAAAGAACGATCTTGGTCAGTATGTCTATATTGAACAGACACCGACAAGAATCTTTATCCGATTCAACAACACAATAATGTTTGACGGCAACAGCGCCGTACTGAAAGAAGAAGGCAAACAGGTACTCAACAAGTTCATGCCCGGTATAAAGGCAGTGAACAAGTACATAAAATCCTGCGAAGTATCCGGTCATACTGCAAAGGCAGTATCCGATGTGAACGACTGGGATCTTTCAGCCGCAAGAGCGTCAAGCGTTGTAAAGTATATGGATTACAACCGCTGTGTCGACAGTGAAAAGTTTACCGTAGAAGGAAAAGCGTGCTATACGCCTATTGCCGACAACTCAACGGCTGAAGGCAGAGCAGCGAACAGACGTGTTGAGATTATGATAGTAAGAGCACAGCTCGACACAACTTCGCAGGCTGTAATTGATGATATTCTGAAATATGAATACAGGCTGAACGGTGCGAACACCGATCCTTATGAACGCAACGACAGCAACAGCTCTGACGTCAACAGTGACGTTGTAAACGAAATAATCGACAATATGGAAAGCAGATACGACGGCAACTCCGGTGACGGCAACACAAGCACAAATGTTGCAGGACCCAAGTATGAACCTGCATATACAGGTATTCCTACAGATATACTTACATCTGCACCTGCGGAAACATCAGAAGAATAACCGAGAAAGGAGGGCGATTTTTTGGCTGATACCCTCACACAAGAACAGATAGACGCCATGCTGTCAAGCGTGCTTGCGGGTGACTCCGCTCCGCTTGATACGCACGAAGAAAAGGAAGAAATAAAGGAGTACGACTTCCGTACGCCGAAGAAGTTCACAAAGGAACAGATAAAGATTCTCGAAAGAATATTCGAGAATTATTCAAGACACCTTTCTTCCTACATAACGGGACTGCTGAGATTATACTGTAAAGTTTCGCTTGCAAGCATAGAGGAGCAGAAATATTTCGAGTTCAGCAACGCTCTTCCGGATTATACGATAATGGGCATAGTTGACCTGGGTATCGAAGATGACGATATTGAGGAAAGCAATGCAGTGTTACAGCTTTCAAACTCTCTCACCTTTACGATGATAGACCGTATGCTCGGCGGTAAGGGCACGTATGAAGACGCCGACCGCGACTTTACAGAGATAGAGATAAATGTAATGCGCAGTATAGTTGAACGTTTCACCTCGCTTATGACAGAGGCGTGGGACGGCTATGTCGAAACAAAACCGAAGCTGGAATCAATAGAAACAAACTCGCGTGTTATCTCTGCCGCAGACGCCGACGAAACAATGATAATCGTCGCAATGGAAGTTACCATAAACGATTCTAAATCCGTAGTATCGTTCTGTATGTCCGCTATTACTATGGATCAGATAATGAAGAAATTCTCGGCTAAGTTCAGCTCAGGAAAAAGAGCGGGCAGTCCGACAAAGGAAACTGAGCGCAAGGAAAACCTTATGTCTACTCTTTCCCAGTCGGAACTTACCGTCACGGCGGTGCTTGACGATACAATGCTGACGCTCCGTGATGTCCTGAACTTACAGGTAAATGATATAATACCGCTGAACAAGCCGATAACCGAAAACGTACAGCTGAAAGTGGGAAGTACCTGCTGGTTTGACGGAAAACTCGGTACACTGAATGGTAAAAAAGCGTTCAGGATTGACAATATACTAAAGAATTGAGGTAAGGCAAATGGGAAAACTGACCACTCTGTCGGAGATGCAGCTTGACGCTATCGGCGAGATAATGAATATCAGTATGGGAAGCGCGGCTACCGCAGTTTCCGAGCTGCTCAACGCAAAAGTGTGGATCACTACGCCGAAAGTAAGCGTTGTGGAGGCATCACAGCTGAACTACGACCGTTTAGAGCCGGCTATATGTGTAAAAATCGAATATATCAAGGGTCTTTCAGGCTCTAATCTGATGATATTAAAACAAGACGATGTACAGTTGATACTCAATCAGCTTATGGGCAAACCGCCTGTTATATCGCCTGATTTTGAGTTTGATGAGCTGAATATCAGTGCAGTAAGCGAAGTAATGAACCAGATGATGGGCGCATCATCAACGGCTCTGTCTGACTTTCTCGGAATGAGCATAGATATTTCAACGCCTACACCGTTTATACTGAGCGAGATAAACATAGCAGACCTTCAGAACTATGAGCAGACCGATATGGTTGCCGCTATCAATTTCGACCTTACCATTGACGGCGTTATAAAATCCGAATTCATATCGGTTCTTGATATCAACCTTGCGGCTATGCTTGCAGACAAAGTTCTGGGCGGTGCGGCGGCTCCTGAGCCTGTTGCAGTCGAACCTGCACCTGCTCCTGCACCTGCTCCTGCTCCTGCTCCTGCTCCTGCACCTGCTCCTGCTCCTCAACCCGCAATGCAGACAGCTCCTGTTCAGCCAACGGCACCTGTACAACAGGCAATCCCGCAGGCGGCACAACCTGCGCCTCAACCGATACCCGATATGTATGCACAGCAGGGATATTACGGTTATCCTAATCCTGCACAGGGAATGTACGGTCAGCCGGTACAGCCTGTTATGCAGCCTCAGCCGGCAGTAAACTACCGTAATGCCCAGCTCGCACAGTTTGAGAGCTTTGAAGCTCCGCTCGGCACAGAGCAGAAAGAAAACTTACAGCTCCTTATGGATGTACCGCTTCAGATCTCGGTTGAGATAGGCTCGACTAAGAAGAAAATCAAGGATATACTTGAGTTCTCACAGGGTACTATAATCGAGCTCGAAAGACAGGCAGGCGCACCTGTTGATGTTATGGTAAACGGAAACCTTATTGCAAGAGGCGACGTTGTGGTTATCGATGATAACTTTGCAGTAAGAATAACTGAAATTGTAAAATCGAAATTTATGGATAGCCTTGGTAAAGGCGAATAACATTAAAATATAAACAGGTATACGAAAGGAAACCTTACACTTATGGATAAGAAGATATTACTTGTAGACGATGCGGCATTCATGCGTATGCTTATCCGCAACACACTGACAACAAACGGCTATACAAACATTCTTGAGGCGTCTGACGGCGAGATCGCAGTATCTACATACGCAGCCGAAAAGCCCGACCTTGTTATCATGGATATAACAATGCCGAACAAGACAGGTATTGAGGCGCTCAAGGAAATCAAGGAAATGGATCCCGGCGCTAAGGTCGTAATGTGCAGTGCTATGGGTCAGGAAGCTATGGTTGTCGAGGCTATCAAGCTCGGCGCTCTGGACTTCATCGTAAAGCCTTTCAAAGCTGAGAGAATACTCCAGACTGTTAAGAAGATACTTGACTGATGCCTCCGGTAGTACAGCTTGTATGTGCGCTTGTCGGCGTAATTGCGCTGATTTTTCTGTTCTTCTGGGTACTGAGAAAGGTAAACAAAGGGATACTGACAACAGGTGGTAAGCGGCTTAAAGTTCTTGACCGTGCATCGCTTGGCGGTGAAAAATCGGTAGTGGTCGTAAGCGTTGCAGGAAAGTGTATGGTGCTTGGAGTTACGGCGGGCAGGATAGATAAGATCGACGATCTTTCTCTTACGGAGGAGGAGTATTTATCCGAGCTTTACCCTGATGGACAGGAAAAGCAGGATAGCTTCTTTGCCGCTTTCAGTGACGCACTTGCAAAAAACGTGAAGAATATGGGAAGAAAGAAAGATGGTCATAACGATGACCAATCAAGTCTTCCCGATGTTCATAAAACAGGTAACAGCAAAAATTCTGACGAGAGGAACACTGAGTCGAAATGACAAAAGCTTTTGGTCTTGCGATTAGAAAAATGTTTATCGACAACAAGCGGATTTTTATCCGCTTTATCGTGTCTTTAACGGTATGTGTTGCGCTTATCGGAGTGCTGTGCAGTGTTACCGCATTTGCGGCGGATAACAATGCGTCAGGCAACGCAGGTACAACATCCGCAATTACCGATACAACATCTGGCAATACATCAGGCGGTACGGAATCTGCAAGCTCATCGGTAATGAAAGACCTTATCGGTGTTGACGGTTCTCAGTCGCTTGAGGTAATACTGCTTGTGACCGTGCTTTCGCTTGCGCCGTCACTGCTTGTGATGATGACCTCGTTTGCGAGAATCATTATCTGCTTCAGCTTTCTGAGAACGGCAATGCAGACGCAGTCCACGCCGCCTAATATGGTGCTTACGGGGTTGTCGCTTTTCCTTACGATATTCATAATGTGGCCTGTTTTCTCGGAGATAAACGAAACGGCATATCAGCCGTATGCGGCAGGCGAGATGACAATGGAACAGGCTATTGACGCCGCAGGAAAGCCGCTCAAGACTTTTATGCTCAAGCAGACCACGAATGACGATATGAAGTTTTTCCTGGATTTAAAGGGTCAGAGCATGAGCGATGTCACAGGCGGAGCGACAGACAATATAACACTTGAAAACTACAGCGAGAAGCTGGGCTTTGAAACAGTGATTCCCGCTTTTATAGTAAGCGAGCTGAAACGTGCGTTCCAGATGGGCTTTCTGATATTCATACCGTTCCTTGTTATCGACCTTGTAGTATCGTCGACGCTTATGGCAATGGGTATGATGATGCTGCCGCCGGCGATGATCTCACTGCCGTTCAAGATAATACTTTTCGTGCTTGTAGACGGCTGGCAGCTGATGGTCGGAACGATCGTAAACTCGTATAATTTGTAGCATAACAGATCCTGAAGGGAGGGCTTGATTTGACACAGGATATAGCAATGGAGGTCTTTACCGCCGCACTTGTTCTTGCGCTTAAATTAGGCCTCCCTGTTTTAATAGCCGCAGTTGTGATAGGTCTTATTATAGCGATATTACAGGCGGCAACGCAGGTACACGAGCAGACGCTGTCGTTTGCTCCCAAAGCCATAGTGGTGGCAATCGTACTGCTGTTGTTCGGTCCGTGGATGATGAACAGCTGTATAGAGTTCTTCAACTACATATTCGGTCTTATGGCAACGGTTGGTGCAACATGACGCTAAGCGATGTGTGGGATATGATCCTGAATAATTTTCTCGGTTTTCTGCTGATAATGTGCAGGGTATCGGGAATATTCAGTTTTAACCCTATATTCAGCCGTTCAAATTTTCCCGTAAGACTGAGAGCAGGCACGACGTTAGCGCTCGCCGTGCTTTTTGCCGCATCTATGGGGGATATAAAATATGAGCCGACCGGCATTTTCATGATGCTGTTCGATATGATGAAAGAGATAGGGCTGGGACTTATACTCGGCTTTATGGTAAACCTCGTACTGACAGTAACGATCTCCGCAGGTGAGCTTATCGACTATCAGACAGGTCTTTCAATGGCGAGGGCGATGGATCCTGCAACGGGAGTGTCAATGCCGCTTTTTGCGAATGTTTATTACTATATGTTCATTCTGTATTTCTTTCTGACGAATGGACACTTGTCATATATAAAGCTGTTTCATATATCGTATGAAACACTGCCGATAGGATTTTCGGGATTTACGGCGGACGTGCCGTGGGCGCTTGTAACGTACTTTTCAACGGTACTGACGCTTGCGGTAAAGCTTGCCGCACCGATCATCGCTATCGAGTTTATCACCGAAATATGTCTCGGCGTACTGATGAAAGCCGTACCGACTATACACATATTTGCGCTTAACATTCAGCTCAAGGTGCTTATCGGTCTGGCGGCGGTGCTGATAATGGCACAGCCTATGTCGGATTTCATCGAAAAGCTGATGGGCATTATGTGGCAGAACCTTTACGGTCTGCTAGGTATGATGGGCGCTTAAGGAGGGTAAATGGCAGGCGAAGAAAAAACCGAAAAAGCCACCCCGAAAAAGCGTAAGGATACCAGAAAAAAAGGTGATGTACTGCAAAGCAAGGAAGTTGCGGTTGCGGTTTTCGTGGTGGGAATATTCGCATTTCTTGCGATATTCGGAAACTATATGTTCCAGATGCTGCTTAACTTCATGGAGCAGTCCATGACGTCCATAGATAAGACAGGCAACACGGTTGAGTTTGCGATGAGCGTATTCTGGAAAGTGGCTATAATCTGCGTTTGTACCGTAGGTCCGATACTGGCGGTGGGGGTCGTACTGAGCATACTGCCCGTAATCGTTCAGACAAAAGGACTTTTCAGTATGGAGGCGATGAAGCCGAAATTCAGCAGATTGAATCCGTTTACCGGTATCAAGCGGTTGTTTTCGATGCAGGCGCTTGTGGGACTTGTAAAGGGACTTATCGAGATAATCGTAGTAGTCGCTATCCTGTACTTTCAGGTAATGGACAGGATAAACGAGTTCAAAAAACTGATAGATACAGATGTAATAAAGATAGTTGCATATATAAGCGAAACGGCGATGAGCCTTATTGTAACGATATTCGTTATGCTTGTATTTGTGGCGGCGGCTGACTATGTATTTCAGTGGTGGTCGTTTGAGAAAAAGCTCAAGATGTCAAAGCAGGAGGTCAAGGACGAGTACAAACAGCTCGAAGGTGACCCACAGATAAAGGGCAAGATAAAGCGTAAACAGCAGGAAATGGCACAACAGCGTATGATGCAGGAAGTGCCGTCCGCAGATGTGGTTGTCCGTAACCCTACTCACTATGCGGTTGCTCTTAAATATGACCGCAAGACAGCCTACAGAGCGCCTGTTGTCGTGGCAAAGGGTACAGATGCACTGGCACTGAGGATAGTTGCAGTGGCGCAGGAGCATAATGTATATATCACTGAAAACCGTCCGCTCGCAAGAGGACTTTACGAGGCGGTAGACATAGGTCAGGAGATACCGAGAGAGTTTTACACTGCGGTGGCAGAAGTGCTGGCGATGGTTTATGAGGAACAGCATAAGCGGCTGTGAGCCGTTGCAAATTCCGCCTTTGGGAATGTTGCGATTTGGCGACAGATGGCGAAACGGCGGAGTTTAACGATTGTGCTGATGTTCTTGGCGAGAGACAGTGCGAGCTTTGCAACGATATTGCAGACAGCTGGGACAGTTCAAGCGATCCCTCAGTCTTGACGGCAGAAAAAGTAAGTGCTATTTGAAGGTTTGACTTATCTCATTAAGCGGTAATTTTCATGGATTTGTGCCTTGCCGCAAGCCAGCTCCCTTTAGCAAGGGAGCCAAGGTTAGTGTTAGTACTAATTTTGCATGGATCGATTATAAATAATTATAAAAACGGACAAATTGAAGTCCGGGACAGAGAAAGAGAAAGAAAGGAGCGGTGCGAATGGTTAAAAAGATGATGACGAATGTTTTTGCGGTATTTGTTATTTTTATCGTGCTTGCGATTATCATTCCTCTGCCGACTCCGATACTGGACTTTCTTCTGATAATAAATATAGGACTTTCTCTCGTCATACTCCTTATGACGATGTACATAAAAAAAGCGCTTGAATTTTCGATATTCCCGACTATACTTCTTCTGACAACGGTTTTCCGACTGTCGCTGAACGTATCGACTACACGAGGAATACTTTCAAACGGCTATGCCGGCGAGGTCGTAAAGACATTCGGTGAATTCGTAATGGGCGGTGACGCTATTGTCGGATTTATCATATTCGTAATCATAGTAATAGTAAACTTCCTTGTTATCACCAAGGGTTCTGAGCGTGTATCTGAAGTAGCGGCAAGATTTACCCTTGACGCTATGCCCGGTAAGCAGATGGCTATTGACGCAGACCTTAACACAGGCGCAATAACCGACGAGGAGGCAAAGATACGCCGTGCGGAAGTACAGCGTGAAAGCGACTTCTTCGGCGCAATGGACGGTGCTACGAAGTTTGTAAAGGGCGATGCGATAATTTCTATAATCACAGCGCTCATTAACCTTATCGGCGGTGCGGTACTGGGTATTATGCACGGACAGGATATAAACTCTGTGCTTTCCACCTACTCGCTGGCAACGGTCGGTGACGGTCTTTGCTCGCAGATTCCTGCACTTATGATCTCTGTTGCTACAGGTATGGTAGTTACCCGTGCGGCAAGCACGGACAGCTTCAATGCCGATATCAAAAGGCAGTTCACCTCTCAGCCTAACGTAATGATGATAGCCGGCATTGTTATTGCCGCTCTTATGGTTATCCCAGGCTTCCCGAAGCTGATACTTCTCGGTGTCGGTGCGGCACTGTTTATATTCGGCTGGAGATTATCAAAATCGAAGGCGAAGAAAGAGGCGGCTCTTGCCGCTCAGGCTGAACGTGAAACGCTTGCAAAGATGCAGGATCAGCCAACCTCAGACAATGACTACTACAGGGATATTGACAATGTATTCAAGCTGTTGAATGTTGAACAGATAGAGATGGAGTTCGGCTACAGCCTTCTGCATCTTGTAGACGAAAAGAGCGGCGGTCATTTTATCGACCGTGTGGTAATGTTCCGTAAGCAGTTTGCGATGGATATGGGTATGGTAATACCGTCGGTACGAATGACGGACAACCCCGAAATAAACCCGAACCAGTATGTTATAAAGATAAAGGGCGAGGAGGTCGCAAGAGGAGAAATTCTTTCCGACCACTATTTAGCGCTTGACAACGGAGATGTGGTAAACCCTGTTGACGGCATAGACACCGTTGAGCCTGCGTTCGGTATCCCTGCAAAGTGGATAAGCGCAGACAAGAAGGTAATGGCTGACGTTGCGGGATATACGCTTATCGACCCCGTTTCCGTAATGATAACTCATCTGTCAGAAGTCATCAAGCAGCACTGCAGTGAGCTTTTGTCACGTCAGGACGTAAAGACGATGGTGGACAACATAAAGCAGACCAACCCCACGCTTATCGACGACCTTATACCCGGCACTATCTCTCTCGGTTATCTCGAAAAGGTGCTTTGCCTGCTTCTGCGTGAGGGCGTACCTATAAGGGATATGGAAACCATACTCGAAACGCTTGGCGACCACGCAGGTGCGCTTAAGGATATTGACATTGTAACGGAATATGTAAGACAGGCGCTCAAGCGTACCATAACAAGACGCTTTGCAGAGGCAAACTCGCTGAGAGTAATTACCGTTGATCCGAAGGTAGAGGATACTATTGTTGCAAGCGTAAAGAAATCCGACGCAGGAAGCTATCTTGCGATGGATCCCGACCTGATACAGAAGATCGTAAATATTACAAGCGGAGAGATAGATAAGGTGAAAGATGTTATACCTAACGTTATCATACTGACCTCTCCGATAGTAAGAATATACTTCAAGAAACTGATTGACCAGTTTATACCGAACATAACGGTGCTGTCCTACAGCGAAATTGACAACACGGCACAGATACAGGCTATAGGCAATATAGCGATGTAATCCGCAGATCGGAAATATCAGGGAAAGGAGCGTTTTATGGCGGTATCGGTACAGAGCAAAGAGCGGCTTCCCGAACTTCTCGAAAAATACAGGCTGACAGGCGATGTGAATGTCAGGAACGAAATCGTGCTGATGTACATGGACCTTGTTAAAGTGATAGCCGTATCAATGCGGAATATCTATACGGGATATGCGGAAAGCGACGATATCATAAACGAGGGCGTTATTGCGCTTATGGCGGCCATAGACGGCTTCGATCCCGATAAGAACGTTAAATTTGAAACCTACGCAGGTATCCGGATAAAGGGCGCTGTCATCGACTATATGAGAAAGCTAGACAGAGTGCCGAGAACGCTCCGCAAGCTGTCAAAGCAACTGGACGACAACTTTGCAAGGCTTAATTCCGAGCTGTGCCGTACTCCGACAGACGAGGAGCTTGCGGAGAGTATGAATATGACCACCGCACAGCTTTCAAAGCTGATGGCGAATACGGCAGGAATGATAACGCTGTCGTTTGAGGAGCTTTTATACGAGGATAATCTTGACGAAAGTATTTCGGCTTCAAGCGAAACCGCCGACGCAAAAATGTATGAGCGGGAGAAAAAACAGGTAATAGCAGAAGCTGTTGCCGCTCTTCCGGAAAAGGAAAAACAGGTAGTCACCATGTACTACTACGAAAAACTGAAATATTCGGAAATCGCCAAAGTTATGGACATTACGCAGTCAAGAGTGTGTCAGATACACTCAAAGGCTATGCTGACGCTCAAAAACAAGCTGGAAAGCTATATAAACAGCTGAAAGACTTGCATATTTATGTGAAAACTGATATGATATAATCAAGGGTCGGAGTTTACCGGCTCGCTTATAATACGGAAAATCACGCTTTAAGAAAGGAGGTGAAAAAACTTGCAGAGAGCATTTTACAATCTGACGCAATCCATGATAAACCATCAGAGGTCGCTGGACGCTATCTCAAATAATCTTACTAATATCAACACGGCAGGCTACAAGAAGGACGAGATAAGAATGAACACCTTTCAGGAGGAGCTTATACTTGTCAGCAACCGCAGAAAGACAAGCGGTAAATTTGTACAAACGTATGTTGATACAAGCAAGAGCAACCTTGAGCAGAGCAGCTTTGAATTTACCGAAAGCCCGTTTGATATAGGCATTCAGGGAAACGTGTATTTCAATATACAGGACTCAAAGGGTAACGTATATCAGACAAAGAACGGTCAGTTTGAACTTGACGGAGAAGGCTATTTATGCCTTAACGACAGCGGACGTGTTCTCGGTCAGAACGGCGAAATATTTATCGGAAACGATGATTTCATTGTTGACAACGAGGGTAATATCTTGAACGAGAACGGCGAGGTCATAGAAAAACTGAGGCTCAGCTACATACCCGAAAACGCCGATGTCACAAAAGTCGGTAACGATCTGTTCTCATATGACGGGGATATGACAATTCCCGCAGGTGAGAAGTATGATATTATCCAGGGCTGTTTTGAAAAGTCAAACGTTGACGCTAACAAGGAGATCACTTCTCTTATGGAAACACAGAGATTATTCGAGGCAAGCAGCGCCGTGCTGAAGTATATGGATACTATCAACGGCAGAGCGGCAAGCGAGATAATCAAGCTGTAAAATGACTGAATGTGAGGATATGTTATGAACATAGCATTCTACACGGGTAAGACGGGTCTGATTGCACAGCAGGAAGGACTTAACGTTTACTCTAACAACATTGCAAACGTGAATACGGTGGGCTTCAAGGCTTCCCGTCCGAGTTTTGCGGACTGTATCTATACGGTACAGAGAAATACGGAGCCTGACTGGCAGACGGGTCACGGTGAATATGTGCATAGCACTCAGCTTATGTACAGCGAGGGCGTGTTTACATATACCGATAACGACCTTGACTTTGCCATACCGACAGAAGAAGGCTTCTTTGCTGTAATGGATAAGTACGGCGATGTAAACTACACAAGAGCGGGCGATTTCCAGATGTCACAGATAGGCGACCACTGGGAGCTTGTAAGCGCAAACGGAGAATTTGTGCTTGATTATGAGGGAAATCACATTACAGTTCCCTTTATAGATGGTACGAGCAAACCGGACTATGAGGCACTTACAAAAATGATAGGTGTGTACACATTCGACAACAACTTTGGACTCGAACTTCTGGGCAGTAACAAGATGACTGCTACCGAGAGGTCGGGAGAGGCGGTTGCCGACAGGAGTATCGACAAGATAAGAATGGCACTCGAACGCAGCAATACGGACATTGCGGGCGATATGGTACGCATTATCGAAACACAGCGCTCTTATCAGATGAGCGCAAGGGTCGTACAGACAGCAGATGAGCTGGAGCGTATAACCAACAACCTGAGGCAGTAAAGCACAATGGTGCATTTCTGAGTTTTAACCGTGGGTCTGTCGGTAGATATACCGGCAGGCTGTGCGGTTATATACAGCTATAAGATTAATAATTTCAGAGGTCTATTATGATAAACAGTTACGACGATTTAAGCCCGGTACAGCTTGATGTGCTTAAGGAAATAGGAAATATCGGCTCGGGAAATGCCGCAACAGCGTTGTCACAGCTCCTTAACCGGAGTATTGATATGCAGGTGCCGCAGGTAAGGCTTATGGACGTGGCTGACGCTATAGAGTCGCTCGGTTCGCCGGACAAGCTGGTGGTAGGAATACTGATACGGCTTAAAGGGGACGCAGACGGAATGATAATGTTCCTGCTGGAAGAGGCGTTTGCGAAAACTATTGTAACGGGTCTTACGGGCGAACGCTCATTTTCACTGTATGAGCTGAATGCCGATGATATATCGGTGCTGAGCGAAATAGGAAACATAATGGGCGGAAGTTATGTCAACGCCATAGCGGATTTAAGCGGTATGACAATAGATATGTCTGTGCCTGCGCTGACGACCGATATGCTCGGAGCTATAATGACAGTTCCCGCAACGGAGCTTTCCGAGGCGTATGAAAGGGTACTAATGATAAGCGAACAATTTCTGATAGATTCAATTGAGATACAGTCCGATATGCTTCTTATACCCACTGTTGAGTCGCTGAGAACGTTGCTCGAAAAACTGGGGGTAGCAGACCAGTGAACAAGATAATTGTGGGGATATCCGACCAGAAGCTGTGCAAGTCACCCGACGTACTGGTGACATATGCGCTTGGCAGCTGCGTCGGGATATGTATGATAGATAAAACACTTGGTATAGCGGGACTTGCGCATATAATGCTCCCGGACAGCAGTGCTATACCGAATGACAATAACAAGTTCAAATTTGCCGACACGGGCATAAAACTGCTGTATGACAGTATGATAAAGAGCGGTGCGGCGGCATCGAGAATAACCGCAAAAATAGCAGGCGGAGCAAATATGTTTGCTACCACGTCACCTGCAATGTCGATAGGCGACCGTAATGTTGAGGCAACGAAAAAAACGCTTGCAAAGCTCGGCGTGCCGATAATCGCATCGGACACGGGACTTAACTACGGAAGGACAGTATCATTCAATGCGGCAGACGGCTCGCTTGAGATAATGTCAAGTCTTAAAGGAAACAAGACAATATAAAACAGAAATTTTCATAGGAATGTATATAAATCATCACACAGGGAGGTGCGCTGATGGAAAAATCCGAAAGACAGAAGATGGCTGACGCTTCAATGTCAGAGCTCATTGAACTTGAAAAAACATCCAACACATCGCTAGAGGGCATAGAGCTGAACAACAGAGGTACAATGCAACGTCCGCAGGAAACAAATCCGCTGCTTAATGTGGATGCGTCCGCAAAGGTCGTTGTAAGCGACAATAAGCTTGAAGCCAATATGTGCGTTTTTTCACCTCAGTTTTCGGGTAAGGATATTACTGTAGAAGCTATGCGTCAGGCGCTCAAGGACGAGCACGTCGTATACGGAATAGACGAAGAACTGCTCCGGGAGATAGCCGAGAACAGGCTGTATGACAAGATATTTACGGTTGCAAGCGGCTATGCGGCTATAGACGGCGAAAACGGACGAGTAGACAACCTGTTTGACACGGATAAGAAGCTTGTTCCGAGAAAGCTGGAGGACGGCAGTGTCGATTACCGTGACTTAGGATTAATAGTAAATGTCAAGGCAAACGACCTGATATGCAATATAATCCCCGAAACACAGGGTGAAGAGGGGATAAACGTATACGGACAGGTTATAGCACCACGTCCCGGCAGACCTCCGCTCATACCGCAGGGCGCAAACACGGTACTTTCCGCAGACGGCACGAAACTGTTTGCCGCTGACAGCGGTAACCTCATATACAAGGGCGGAAGATTCAACGTTGAAACCACATTCCAGATTTCATCAGATATAGATGTAAAGACGGGTAATATAAACTTCCTTGGTGATGTTGTCATCAAGGGCAGTGTACAGGAGGGCTTTTCCGTAACAGCGGGCAAATCCATAACCATATCCGGTATGGTAACAGGCGCTACGCTGACAGCTCAGGGTGATATAACCGTCAAGAACGGAGTTTTTGCAAGTACGGTACAGTCGCAGTATGGTAATATAAACATAGCTTTCGGCGAAAACGATACTATCACGACAAGAGGCAATCTGACAAGCACATCACTTGTAGGCTGTCGTATAAAGATAGAGGGCGACCTTGACTGTACAAAGAGCCCCGGCGCTCTTGTCGGCGGCGATTGCAGTGTAATGGGCAAGTTTGCGGTAGCGCAGCTCGGACACAAGAGCTATACGCCTACTGTGATTTCGGTAGGAAGTACCACAAATCTTCTGCTCGAAATGGATTCGCTTGAAAAGCAGTGTACGGCGATTGATGAATACATAGAGAAGATAAACACATCTATAGAATTCCTGCAGGAGAAAAAGAGAAACGGCGAACATCTTGACGCAGAAAAAGAGGCGTACATCTCTTCGGCGATAAGGCTGAAAGTACAAAAAGGTATGGATAAAAAGCCGCTCAGAGCAAGAATAGAAGAAATACAACGGATAATCAACGCCAAGGAAACCCTGTCGGTAAGAGTTACAAAGTGCATTTATCCCAATGTAAGGATAAATCTCAACAGCTTTGCAACGACAACATCGACGGAGTATGGCAAATGCAACATAGTCTGCGGTCCGAACGATATCGAATTCAAATAAAATTCAATTTCCCGGATAACAGGCACAGAGAAAGGCAAATATCATGACGGCAACGGTAAAAAGCAGATATATAACGGCTGTAAAGTGGCTTACGGCTTTAGTATGCGCTCTGCTTTGTGCGGCTGCCGTTTGCTGTTTTACGGGAAGCAGGGCGGAAGCGGCAGCGGTAAAGGGCTGTACTGTATCGGGACTGACGACAAAAACCTACACCGGTAAAGCGCAAACGCAGTCGATAACGGTAAAGTACGGAAGAAAAACGCTCAAAAACGGCACAGATTACACGATAAGTTATCAGAACAACATAAACGCAGGCACGGCTTATGTAGTCATCAAGGGCAAGGGCGGTTACAGCGGAACGGTTAAAAAATCATTTAAAATACAGCCTGCGCTTATCTATAAAAAGTGCACGTTCTACAAGATTGCAACACAGTACTATACCGGCTCACAGATAAAGCCTGTTCCGACTATCAGAAACGGTTCGACCGCACTGAAAAACGGAACTGATTTTACGCTTACATATCGGAATAACACTAACAAAGGCACCGCCAAGGTGTATATCAAGGGTAAGGGAAACTATACGGGAAGCTGTTCGCAGTCTTTCACTATAGCGGCAAGACCTGTTCAATCACTGAAAATTACAGTGCCGTCCGTGACTTATAACGGCAAAGCACAGAAACCAAAGGTTACAGTTAAATATAATAACTATACGTTTAAAAACGGCACTGATTATACTTTAAGTTATAAAAATAACACGAAAATCGGTACAGCTACCGTTACGGTTAAGGGCAAAGGAAAGCTTACCGGCACAAGAAGCGTTACTTTCAAGATAAACGCAAAACCGATAAAGAACGCTGTTATTTCATACAACAGCTCGCTTACATATAACGGCTCGGCACTCAGCCCCGCAGTCACAGTAAAATACGGAAGTGCAAAGCTTAAAAAGAATACCGATTATACCGTCACTTACTCGAACAACGTAAACGCAGGAACGGGAACAATTACGGTAACAGGAAAAGGTACATACGGCGGAAGCGTTAAAAAGACTTTCACTATAAATAAGCACAGCTTACCGGCGTCTGCCGTGTCCGAGGTAAAAGCACAGACATACACGGGTAATGCCATAAAGCCGGTACCCACTGTAAAAGTCGGCGGCAAGACGCTTAAAAGCGGAACCGATTTCACAGTTTCATACAAGAATAATACAGAACTTGGTACAGCGACGCTGACAGTAAGCGGCAAAGGCAATTATTCGGACAATGTATCAAAGACTTTCACTATAAGCGTAAGGGCTATCTCCGATGTAACGATCATTGTTAAAGACGCTGTTTTCACAGGTGCGCAAATAACGCCGGCTGTTACCGTAAGCTACAGAAATCATCAGTTTTCGGGCAACTCCGACTATACGTTGTCGTATAAGGATAACACAAACGCCGGAACTGCAAGCGTAACAGTCACAGGCAAGAATCACCTCAGCGGAAGTCAGACTGTAACATTCCCTATATCGAAAGCCGATATTTCAAATACCGCTGTGAACGTAAAAGATGTAACATTTACAGGAAGCGCAGTTAAGCCTGCCGTTACCGTAAAGCTCGGAGGTGTTACCCTTAAAGAAAACACAGATTATACTTTAGGTTTTAAAAACAATATAAATGCCGGAACGGCACAGGTCATCGTTACAGCAAAGGGCAGTCTTGAAGGTTCTGTAACAAAGAATTTTACAATAACCGAGGCAGATATTTCAAAGGCTGCGATTACAGCAAACGGCATCTATTCACCAAACGGAGTAAAAGTAAACATAAGTGCAAAGTTCGGCAATTATACGCTGACCGACAGCGACTTCAGCATTTCATCGCCTGCGTCCGCAGCGGCAGGAACTTATAACCTTACCGTAAACGGCAACGGAAACTTCAGCGGTAAGGCTACGGTAAAATGTGATGTGGAAAAGGCTGACATAAAAAATGCCAGCTCTTCCTTATCGCTGTCAACCGACGGCAAAGGATATACCGTAACGGTTACTTATGACAATGTGCTGTTGACACAGAACAAAGATTATAATGTAACTGTAACCGAAACAAGCACAAGCGTCAGCGCAGTAATTACAGGTACAGGCAACTACAGCGGCACAGTAACTCTGAACGGTATCAGCAATCAGCTTGAAGCATTTGAAAATGCGACCGTAACGATAGCCGATCTGACCTATACCGGCAGTGCTCAGCTTCCCTCGGTAACAGTAAAGATAGGCTCTGTTAGACTTAAAAACGGAACGGATTATATCCTGAGCGTATACAACAACACAAATGCCGGAACTGCAACCGCTGTCATAACAGGCAAGGGCAAGTACGCAGGTGCGGAAAAGAAAGCTCAGTTCAAAATCAAACCGGCGCCTGTTTCATCGGCAAAAATCACCTGTGCCGACCAGACTTACACGGGACAGGGAATTGCGGCAAAGCCTACCATTACTTTCGGCGGCAAAACCCTTACAGCCGGTACGGATTACATAGTATCAAGTTATAACAACATAGTGAATGTCGGAATTGCCACATTCACCGTAACCGGCAAAGGAAACTTTACCGGCACGGCAAAGGGTACTTTCAGAATCGTCAAGTCGAACAGCATGGAAAAGCTGATTCAAAAACGCCTAGATGAAATGATGGAAGGTAAATGGGACAGAAAGATAAACGACTATTGGCACAGTTACCAGCTCGGCAAGTATTACAATACTATGCTTACCTCTCCGTGTACCTGTCACTCTTTCTGTGAAACGGGAAACGAAGCAGGCTGTACCTGCCTTATCGGAAGAAGCAACGTACTCGGCAATTCGGGTATACAGTGTGCAGGATTTACGATAGAAGTATTTGAATATCTGTTCGGCAAGACAAACGGCTACAAGGAAAATACGCTTACTATAAAGAACCGTTCGGACGGAAACTGGACAGAGGCAGCGCTGAAAAAATGGATGACGAACACATTCCGTCCCGGTGATTATCTTGCGTATGACAACATAATGTACGGATATCCGCACTATGTGACGATATACTCAGTAGATACGGACGGTATCTGGGTATATGAAGCCAATTACGGCGGAAGATGCAAGATAAACTTCCGCAAATTCACGTTCAAGGAAATATACGAGCAGACAGACGGTCTGTGGCACAGAACCCCCAATAATTACGAGCTGTCGGAATATTGACGATAAAGCCTAAAGACCGACATAAACCACAGATAATACACCCCTCAACGCACAAAAATGCGTTGAGGGGTAAATTTATATATCACTGTGCATAACGTTTTCCGGGTTATATAACAGTTCTGGTTATATCCCTTATAATTCGGAGCTGTTGCCGGTATAGCGGTCACAGGGCATATAGATAAAATGCAGTCTGTTCCTTTCAGCCGTAACTATAACCGATGGGTAAAGGCACATTCTGATATTTTGTGTTATAAGCGGAATACAGAGATAAAAAACGGAGCGTCAAAGCGCTCCGTTTTGCTTGTAGAAAAAGTCTGTTTTTTATAAAATAGAGCAAATTCTCCATCCCTAACCCCAAACCCCTTCCCCTCGGGAAGGGGCTATTTTGCTGGGGCTACCGCCCCTATACCCTGTCGGGGGCTTCGCCCCTGCGACCCCATTTCAATATTTACAAGAGGTTTATCGACAGACTGATCGGAGCGTCAAAGCGCTCCGTTTTATCATTATTTCTTTGTCTTATGCGACGCCGCCTTAGATGCCGGACTGCATCCGTGGCACTGGGCACAGTGTCCGCTGCAACCGCCTACACAGCCGCCGCAGGTGAACTTACCCTTTTTCTTGTCGCTTACCAGCTTGTGAATGATCAGTATGATCACCGCAAGTAAAATTACCGCTACGATTATTGAACCTACAACAGGATCCATAAAGATCACTCCTTTTTATTTCTGAAATAAGACCTTACTTTGTAACCTTGACCTTAACGCCGAGCTTCTTGCTTTCCTTGTAAGGACGAACGAGAAGGTAGATAAGAGCGGCAAGGAGAAGAACTGCAACGATAAGACCGATTATGTCGCCTGCGCCTGCAAGTGCGCCTGTGAACAGCTTACCGAAGTAGTTTATCATAAGAGAGATTACATAAGCGAAACCGCATTCATAACCGATCGCAAACCAGAACCACTTAGCGTTGTTCATTTCACGTTTGATAGCACCCATAGCAGCGAAGCAAGGAGCGCAGAGAAGGTTGAATACGAGGAACGACATACCCGTTACAGCTGTGAAGCTGCTTGCAAGCGTCTGCCATACAGTAGCGTCGCCGCTTCCGTAGAGGATACCCATTGTCGCAACGATATTTTCCTTTGCAACAAGACCGGTAACAGCCGCAACAGTTGCCTGCCAGTCGCCCCAGCCGAGAGGAGCGAATATCCAGCAGATAGCCTTACCGATATTAGCTAAGATACTGCAATCCATCTGTGATTCATCGAGCATTGTGAACGCACCGTCTACCCAGCCGAAGAATGATGTGAACCAAACAAAGATAGTTGAAAGGAGGATGATAGTACCTGCCTTCTTGATGAATGACCAGCCACGCTCCCACATTGAACGCAGTACGTTGCCGACTGTAGGAATGTGGTATGCGGGAAGCTCCATTACGAACGGAGCGGGATCTCCTGCGAACATCTTTGTTTTCTTAAGAATGATACCCGAAACGATGATAGCCGCCATACCAAGGAAGTATGCGCCCGTTGCAATCCACGGAGAACCGCCGAAGATAGCGCCTGCTATCATTGCTATGAACGGCTGCTTAGCGCCGCAGGGGATAAATGTTGTTGTCATGATCGTCATACGGCGGTCACGCTCGTTTTCAATTGTTCTTGATGCCATGATACCGGGGATACCGCAGCCTGTGCCGACAAGTATCGGTATGAATGATTTACCGGAAAGACCGAACTTTCTGAAGATACGGTCAAGCACGAATGCGATACGTGCCATATAACCGCAAGCCTCAAGAATAGCAAGCAGAATGAACAGTACGAGCATCTGGGGAACGAAGCCGAGTACAGCGCCTACACCGGCAACAATACCGTCAAGGATAAGACCCTTTAACCAGTCTACGCAGTTAACAGCGTCAAGACCCTGCTCGATAAGTACGGGGATACCGGGTACCCACACGCCGTAGCTTGCGGGATCGGGTTCTTCAAATGCGCTTTCGCCGCCTTCTTCAAAGTACTTTACAGCGTCAAGATATGTGATGCCGAGTGTCGTGTCTTCATCTGCGTTTGCAGGGATTTCCTTGTAGTAAACTGTGAGCTGGCTTACTTCAAGTGTTTCCTCGTCCTCTACATCTATCTGCACTGAAGGATTTTCGCCTTCGGGCTTATATGACTTGAGCGTTTCAAGAGCAGTCCCTGGCTCAAAATCCTCACTGTCAGGCTCTATTGTAACAAAACCGTTAACAGCCTCCAAAGCGTCAGAGTAAGCGCCCGATGCGTCCTCATAATCTGCCGAGCCTATTCCGAACAAATGCCAGCCGTCACCGAACAGTCCGTCATTAGCCCAGTCTGTTGCGGCTGTACCTACCGTTACCATTGAGATATAGTAAACGAGGAACATTATTACAGCAAATATCGGAAGAGCGGCAAAACGGTTTGTTACAACCTTATCAATCTTATCCGAGGTTGTCAGCTGACCAGCCGATTTCTTCTTATAGCAACCCTTGATGATCTCTGCTATGTAAACGTATCTTTCGTTTGTTATAATGCTTTCTGCGTCGTCGTCAAGCTCTTTTTCGACGTTCTTTATATCCTCGTCAATGTGAGCCATAACCGCACTGTCAAGATTCAGCTTTTCAATAACCTTGTCGTCACGCTCAAAGAGTTTTATTGCGTACCATCTCTGCTGTTCTTCGGGCATATTGTGTACTGCGGCTTCCTCTATGTGAGCTATCGTATGCTCAACAGGACCTGAGAATGTATGCATAGGAACTGTCTTGCCGTTCTTTGCCGCTTCAACCGCAGCGTCTGCGGCTTCCTTTATTCCCGTACCCTTAAGAGCAGATATCTCAACTACTTTACATCCGAGTTCTCTTGAAAGCTCTTCAATGTTTATCTTGTCGCCGTTCTTCTTTACTATATCCATCATATTGATGGCGATAACAACAGGAATGCCAAGCTCTGTGAGCTGTGTTGTAAGGTAAAGGTTTCTTTCAAGGTTCGTACCATCTATGATATTGAGTATAGCGTCGGGACGCTCCTCGATAAGATAGTTTCTTGCAACTACTTCTTCAAGTGTGTAGGGCGACAGTGAATAGATACCGGGTAAGTCGGTAATTACTACGCCATCGCTCTTCTTGAGCTTACCCTCTTTCTTTTCAACAGTAACGCCGGGCCAGTTACCGACAAACTGGTTTGAGCCCGTCAGAGCGTTGAACAATGTGGTTTTGCCGCAGTTAGGGTTACCTGCGAGCGCAATCTTTAAACTCATCGGAATAATTCCTCTCTTTCATAAAGCCATAAAAGTCTTAGCTTTCACTAACCTTTTAAGTTTATTACCTGATCAAATTGTTGAAACGCAGAGATTATTCAACCTCTACCATTTCGGCGTCAGCTTTTCTGAGCGAAAGCTCATAACCTCTTACAGTTACTTCAACGGGGTCGCCTAAGGGGGCTACCTTACGGACATATACTTCTACGCCCTTTGTAAGTCCCATATCCATAATTCTGCGCTTGATTGCGCCCTCACCGTGCAGCTTGACCACCTTGACGGTTTCGCCGACAGTCGCCTGTCTTAAAGTCTTCATCAGTTATCCTCCTCTATCATAAGAATCATATCATGATCCTTTGTGCCATTTCCTTGCTTATCGCAACCCTTGCTTCTTTTACGTTTACGATAAGGTTTCCGTTTACGGTCGTAACAACCTTTACGTTACCGCCGACAACAAAGCCTAAGTTTTCAAGATGCTTCTTTACCTCAGCGCTTCCGCCGATTTTCTTTATAATGTTTTCTTCGCCTTCAGATGCGAGTACGAGCGGCATCATAAAACGTCATCCTCTCTTTTGTTCTCCATAGTCTGCACTAACCATATTAGCAACCGCTAATTGAATTAGAAGACGCTAACCTAACTATTAAATAAAAAGTTAGCACTTGCTAACAAAAAACATTTTACTCAACAACAGGCGGTTTGTCAAGCAAAATCGAATATGCTGACGCAGTTTGCAAAAAGTTTGTTTATTCTAACTCAATTTGTTAGGTAAATCTAACTCTCGATTTGTGTATTTTCCCGAAATGCAATTTACAGGTGTTGTAATTACAGTGAGAGGAAACCAATGAAGATAAAGGAAAAGCCGCGGTGATTCCGCGGCTCGTTCTTATTGTTCTGCTTTCAGTTTATCAGCGTATTCCCGTATAACTTTTCTGTCTGAACTGTTTACTATCTTATATGTAGTCCTCGAATAGAAGTGACTGTTGGTGTCCCATATAACGGGAACGATTCCGAGGTCTGTGAGTTTTCCCAGCACGATTGAAAGGCACTCGGAAGAATCAGTGTATTCTGCGTCCTTTGCAAAGTTGCTTTCGGAATAAGTCGATGTTGTTTCGCCCATAAAAACGGGGATATCATTATCGAGGAAAGCGTCCTTGAGCTCAGCGCACTGGCTGTCGATATATTTCAGCCATTCCTCACCGCCTATCTTGTTCGCCCAGTACATTGAATTATCAACATAGTGAACGGATACCATAAGGCGGTCGTTTACAAGGTCCTCCGGCATAGTAAATCTTGCCGAGGTCGTCTTGTCGATATTTGTCCAGTAACCCGAAACTATAAGCACACGCTGAGCGTTATATCCGCCTGTGCTTCTTACTGCGTCTACAAAAGCCTGATTGAGCGTGTTTGTCATTTTGTATGCGTTGGTTTCGGACTGTGCCTTGAGATTACCGTTTGAATCAAACTGATCGCCGCCGAGATATTCGTTATATCCCTCAAAAACAAGCGTATAAGGATAATCCGCAAAGTATTCTGCTATCTGCGTCCACAGATGAGTGAATATCTCCTTGCACTTGTCTAGGTCGTTTCTTCTTATGATGAACTCGTCAAAGTGGTGGATATTGATAACGGAATATACGCCTGCCTTTTCGCAGTAATCAACAATCTCCTTAACTCTTTTAAGGTATTCCTTGTTTATCGTATATGTACCGTCATTTTCCATCATATTGCCCCAGAACACAGGAATACGAACCGTGTTGAAGCCTTCCGCCTTCATACCGTCTATTATTTCCTGCGTTGTTACATCCGCTCCCCAGCAGGTTTCATAGTCCTGCGGTTCGTTCCCGCCGACAACGGGAATCCATTCGTAAGACATCTTCTCGCAATCGGTAGACTCATACGCTTCCATAGTGTTGCCGAGGCTTATGCCTAGCCCCATTTTTTCAGCCATTTCTGTTGCTGTGATTATCTCATAGCGTGAAGCGTCGTTTTCGGGTACAGACGCAGTGTCACTGCTTTCGTTATCCGAAATACCGCTCTGAACGTCCGACGCCGGCTGACTTTCCGTTCCCGACGTGACATTTCCCGCACAGCCTGTCAGCATAAGCGCCACTGCCGTAAGTATTGCCGTTAATCTCTTTTTCATAAGAATACCTCTTTGTACAAAAGGAGCTGTCACATAAATCTATGCAACAGCTCCTGTAGGTTTATGACTTATTTTGCGTAATCTATAGCTCTGCTTTCTCTTATAAGATGTACCTTTATCTGACCGGGATATTCCATCTCGTTTTCGATACGCTGAGAAATCTCTCTTGCCAGAACTACCATCTTATCATCATTTACCTGTTCGGGCTTGATCATGATTCTTACCTCGCGACCTGCCTGGATAGCAAATGACTTTTCAACGCCGTTATAAGAACTGCATATCTCTTCAAGCTTCTGTAAGCGCTTGATGTAGTTCTCATAGTTCTCGCTTCTTGCAGCGGGACGAGCGGCGCTTATGGCGTCGGCTGCCTGTACAAGAGCGGCAATAACAGAGTGTATCTCAACATCGCCGTGGTGAGCCTCAATAGCGTGGATAACTTCGGGACTTTCCTTATACTTACGGCAGACATCAACACCTATCTGAACGTGTGAGCCTTCGATCTCATGGTTAAGAGCCTTACCGATGTCGTGCAGAAGACCTGCTCTTCTTGCAAGTGTTGCGTCAACGCCAAGCTCGCTTGCCATAATACCTGCGAGGTGTGCAACCTCGATCGAATGGTTAAGTACATTCTGACGGTAAGAAGTACGGTAGTAAAGACGACCGATAAGTCTTACAAGCTCATGGTGCAAGCCGTTGACATTGGTTTCCATAACGGCACGCTCTCCCTCCTGCTTGATCTTGAGCTCAACCTCACGTCTTGCCTTTTCAACCGTTTCTTCAATTCTTGTAGGATGGATACGTCCGTCCTGAATAAGCTTTTCAAGCGCTATTCTTGCTATCTCACGTCTTACATGGTCATGGCATGAGAGCGTGATAGCCTCGGGGGTATCGTCAATGATAAGGTCAACACCCGTGAGCTGTTCAAGTGCACGGATATTACGACCTTCACGTCCGATGATCCTGCCCTTCATTTCATCGTTCGGCAGAGGTACTACAGATACCGCAACTTCAGATACCGTATCTGCGGCAAGTCTTGAAATTGCAAGCGAAATATACTGTCTTGCTTTTTCGTCACATTCGTCCTTAAGACGCTGTTCATAAGCTGTAATCTTTACAGCCTTTTCGTGAGTAAGCTCACTGTCAAGCATACTCAACAGATGTTCCTTAGCCTGGTCTATAGTAAAGCCGGATATCTTTTCAAGTATATCCATCTGGCTCTTCTTTATAGCCTCGGCTTCTGCCAGCTTTTCTTCAGCCTTTTTGTTCTTGTTCTGGAGCTGTTCTTCAAGTCGTTCGATCTTATCGTTCTTCTTGTCGAGATTCTCCTCTTTCTGCTGAAGTCTTCTTTCAGAGCGTGTTACCTCCGCTCTGCGTTCCTTGAGTTCCCTGTCGGTTTCATTTTTCAGTCTCTGGATTTCTTTTTCGTTGTTCTCTTTGAGTTTAAAGATCTCGTCTTTAGCCTCAACCAGTGCGGTTTTCTTTGTCGCCTGAGCTTTTTCGTTAGCTTCGGATACTATCCTGCTTGCTTCTTTTTCGGCAGATTCTATCTGCGCTTCTGCCGTCTTTTTTCTATGCTCGATACCCATTTTGTACATTACAAAACCGAATATTGCTGCTCCGACTACGAATGCCGCCGCACAGAGTGTAACTGCAAGCCACACATCCATGGGTTAGCGTTCCTCCTTTTCTGAATTGCCGCGTCATGCCACCGCAAAATTGCATAAGCGCCTGCACGGCTGATTTTACATTTCAACATTTAATTGTATATATGTAAAATAAGCGGATTTCCGACTGTCTTTCCTTTAAGATTTACTGTTGACAGACAGATTTCCTGAGTTATAATAGATATTTACTCAATAATAATTTTAAGGCATTTTCAACAAATTGTCAAGTGCTTTTTATAAAAAAACACTAAACTATTTTAAAAAATGGTGAAAATCTATTGACAATATTTTTCTGCTATGATATAATAATCGAACTGTGAAATCGTTATTATTGTGATATAGTGCGCTTTAACAAAGACAATATAAGCCGATGTGATGGAATTGGCAGACGTGACGGACTCAAAATCCGTTGGTAGCAATACCGTGCGGGTTCGACCCCCGCCATCGGCACCAAAAAAGCAGGGCTATGCCTAAACAGGCATAGCCCTGCTTTTTTGTGCTGGGGGGGCGAACTCGCACTGTGCGGGTCGTGCAAGGATGCACGATGGCGGTCGCACAAAGTCGGCGCAAGGACGCGCCGACCCCAACGACCGCAATTCGACACCCCGCTACACTTTCGCCCGCTCAACGAGCGGGGTGCTATTTTTTGGTGCGGCGGGAGGGAGAACCCGCAACTTGCGGGTAAGGCACGGATGCCTTATAAAATGAACGCCCAAAGTTTTAAGCAAGGATGCTTAAAGCCAACCGCACTTAGTTGCCACACGATGTGGCAACCCAAACGGCTGACGAGGCACGGATGCTTACAAGCAACAACTTATACAATTTTTATCCAACGTGTTGACAAATTGCAACAATATATTGCAAAATCCGTTTAAATTTGTTATACTATACCAAAAGAGCCGAAGGAACAATAATAATCATAAAGGATCGGGTTGCCGCTTTTAAGAGGAGGACGTATATGAGCATAAAATACATACTGTACAATCCGCTGTCCGGCAACGGGAAAGGCGAAGAGCTTTCAAAAAAGCTTACTGATATATATAAAGATGAAGAATTGAAATACTGCAATATGACGCATATAACAAGCTACGGCAAATTCTTTGACAGCATATCTCCAAAAAGCGATATTATAATCTGCGGCGGTGACGGCACGCTCAACCGTTTTATAAACGACAGTGATGGTTATCCGTATGAAAATCCGTTGTATTTTTATGCCACAGGCAGTGGAAATGACTTTATGCGCGACCTCGGCAAAGAGCCGGGTTGTAAACCGATAAGGATAAACGAATATGTCAGAGAACTGCCGATCGTTACGGTAAACGGCAAAAGTTCACGGTTTATCAATGCTGTCGGATACGGTATTGACGGCTATTGTTGCGAGGTCGGGGACGAGCTTCGCACTAAATCCGACAAACCGATAAATTATACCTCTATAGCAATTAAAGGTCTGCTGTTCCGCTTCAGACCGGCGAATGCGGTGATCACCGTTGACGGCAGGGAATACAGCTATAAGAAAGTATGGCTTGCGCCGACAATGCACGGCAGATTTTACGGAGGCGGTATGATGAATGCACCGAATCAGGTAAGAAACAATCCCGACGGCACTTTATCGGTAGTTATAATGTACGGAAGCGGAAAGCTTAAAACCCTTATGGTATTCCCGTCGATTTTCAAAGGCGAACACATAAGTCATACCGAAATGGTGGAGGTTTTAACGGGTAGGGATATTACCGTACATTTTGACGCACCGACAGCATTGCAGATCGATGGCGAAACGATAAAGAATGTTACGGAATATTCGGTAAAGGCTTACGATAAATCGGATATTGCCATACATAAAGCAGAAAAAGAGCCGGAAACGGTATAATGGAAAATGAAGAATTGCGGCGTCTTGCGGTCGCACAAAGCCGCTGCAAGCGTCCGTGCTTTGACTGTGGCAACGGATTTAAATTGTGATGGTATGACGTGAAGGGCCGAGCTGAGTTGGCGAGGTTTTATGATAGGTATAATACAAGCCCTACAGAAAATTCAATCTGTAGGGCTTGATTTTTATTTGGTTTTGTTTTTAAGCACAGAAAGATAGGTTATTGCGCTGTGCAGGGCAGTGTTACCCTCGCCTACAGCCTTTGCTATCTGATACGGCTTTCCTGTGCAATCGCCGCAGGCAAAGCAACCTTTGATATTGGTCGACATATCGTGATTTACCGCAATACTGCCGTCGTTCATTTCAAGACCGCCTAGCAATACATCGGCAGAAACCGACTGTTTTAAGAAAAATACGCCGTCAACGGCAAACTGTGTGCCGTCTGCAAGAGTTATACCGCCTGCGTGGCGTTCTCCGTCAACGCTTTTTACGGGAGAGGTCAGCCGCTCAACGTTTTCCTTTGAATAATCGGTCTTGTAGGACGGGTAGAAGTACACCTTATCTGCAATATCCGCAAGAAAATCTACTTCCTCTTCGCTTTCCTTGTTATCGCTGATAACCGCTATTGTTTTACCCATGTAGAAGTTGCCGTCACAGGTTGCACAATAGCTTACGCCTTTACCGAGAAGCTCACGTTCTCCGTTTATCTCTTTTACGGTCTGTGCGCCCGTTGCTAAAATCACAGCGTCCGCCTTATATTCCTTCTGATTGGCAAGCAGCATAAAATAGCTTCCGAGATTGTATACTCCTGTTATGCGCTCGTTTGTTATCGCTATATCCATCTGTTTCAGATGAGAAGCAAGTTTTTCGTTAAGCTCCTTGCCGCTGATTTCAGGCAGGGCAGGGTAATTTGAAATAAGGTGTGAACACTCAACCTTTGCGCTGAGCTTATCACTGCCGAAAAGGATAAACTTCTTATTTCGTATCTTTGCATTTATCGCCGCAGAAATTCCGGCAGGTCCTGTGCCGATTATTGCTATATCATATGAATGTGTTTCGCTCATTTGGTACTCCTTTATGTCGATTGCTTGTAAGCTGGTTTTTCTCGCTACACTGTAAAGTATACCATAAAGTGCGAATTATGCAAGCCGGTCACGACATAAATTCTCCGGTTATTCCTCTGTTTGCGTATTGCTGCTTACCGGAAATCTTCTTTTCAGTATCTTCACAGAGTGGAAGAACGCAGGGAAGAGGAACAGATCGGCAAGCACCCATGCCGCAGGGCTTGCAAGACATACGGCGACATATCCGAAAGCGGGAACAAGTCCCAGTGCCACGCCGCCTCTTGCTATCATCTCGAATACTCCGGCAAAAACGGCAAGCTGGCTGTTGCCAAGTCCCTGTATCGAAAAGCGGATAATATTTACGAATGCGAGCGGGATATAGAACACCACATTGAGCCACAAAAACTGCTTTGCAAGATCCAGTATTTCTGTCTGCGTTCCGTCTATAAACAGCTTTGAAAATTCGCCGCCGAACGGTATTATCACGATAAGGGCGATTATCGCATAGGCTATGCCGAGCATCGAGCATTTCTTAACGCCGCTTTCGATACGGTCGACCCTGCCTGCGCCTACGTTCTGACCGCAGTAGGTAGCCATTGTAGAACCCATTGCGTCAAACGGACAGCACAGGAACTGTGTTACCTTGCTTCCTGCGGTGACAGCCGCCATATAGGTTTCACCGAGCGAATTTACCGCCGACTGTAAAAGAATACTTCCGATAGCGGTAATGGAATACTGAAGTCCCATAGGCACGCCCATAGCGCAAAGCCTGCTCATTGAATAAGCGTCGGGTTTTAAATCCTTCCTCGATAAGTGCAGGATATCAAAACGCTTTATCATATATACAAGGCAGGCGATACCGGATATAAGCTGTGCAAGGACGGTAGCCCAGCCTGCACCGGCTACGCCCATATCAAACACCAGAATGAACAGCAAATCAAGGCCGACATTGAGTATGCTTGAAATTATAAGAATGACAACGGGCGACTTTGAATCACCGAGCGAGCGGATAAATCCCGAAAGGATATTGTAGAGGAAAGTTACCGGGATACCTAAGAAAATCACGAAAATATAGTCATACGCCTCTTTAAAAACCGTGTCGGGCGTATTCATCCAGTGGAGGATATTTCCGCAAAGCAGGCAGGTCGCCGTTGTCATTACTACGGCGAAGCCTATGCCGAGCCATATCGTATTGCCGACAAACTTACGCAGACCGTCAAAATCCTTCTCTCCGAATTTCTGCGCAACGGGTATTGCAAAGCCTGCGCATACGCCCATGCAGAAGCCGAGAACAAGGAAGTTCACCGAGCCTGTCGAGCCTACTCCTGCGAGTGCGTTTACACCGAGGAACTGTCCGACGACTATCGTATCGACCATATTGTAAAACTGCTGAAAGAGAAGTCCTAACAGCATAGGGAGCATAAATCCGAGTATGAGCTTCATAGGTGAGCCTTTTGTAAGGTCTTTTACTGCTGACATATAAACATTTTCCTCCTTTTACCGACTTTGTATTAGCAAGATTGTTTGCGTAACGGCGGGCGGCAATGTGCCGCTCCATATTCCGCCTTTAATCAACTTTCTGCTGTGTGAATCGTTTGTGTAACGGCGGGAGTAAAAGATAGTGTGCCTTGTATGTTATAGCTATAATTTTATGCGATACCGCCGCATCTCTGAATGTGACTTCTTATTAATTTATTGCTAAGCAATTATACTATATTGCCCATCCTGTTTCAATCGGTAAAATGCACAACGTATTTAAAGTTATCAAGGCGGTTTAGTCTATTATGCAACGCTGTATCGTTTTATTTCATAACGGGCTATTCAACATAGTAATATCGGAGGATTTGAAAAAAATTACGGAAATTTCAAAAAAACACTTGACAAACGGTTTTACAGCGGATATAATGAGCACAGAATATGTTAAACCTATGAGTGAGAGTAGTAGCACCCGTCACTGTATGACAGAGAGTTGCCGGTCGGTGTAAAGGCAATGATACATACGCTTGTGAATGGACTCACGAGGGCAAACCGAGAATATCGTCAGGCGATATTTTAGGGGCGACGGATACCTCCGTTACAGGTCGCACATATGATAGTATGTGTAGCGAGTGACCGTGTTTTATTATACGGTAATTTGGGTGGTACCGCAGGTAAACTATACTCCTGTCCCAATTGGGACAGGAGTTTTTTGTTTTCCCGGACATTCAATCTCTACGTTGAAGCTATCATCATGGCATATGGCATGACAGCAGGGCAGAGCCGACATAATGCGTTGCTGAATAAGATACAGGCTGTCGGACAGCGGAATGTTCCACGAAGAACTTAAGCACTCCGCCAAAACAGCTTTCGGGAAGGCTAAACGGCACGGTAAAATATAACGTTCAAAACACACTATGTTTTATCCCCACCGTTCCACAAGCAATTTCCATGGCAGAAAGTGAATCAAAGGCGGAATATGAAGCGGCTCACAGCCGCCGCGCAGAAAGGAAAATTATTATGGCAAACAGAGAAATCCCGTACAAAATTTATCTTGAAGAAAACGAGCTTCCCCGTCAGTGGTACAACGTAAGAGCGGATATGAAGAACAAGCCTGCTCCGCTGTTAAATCCTGCAACACATCAGCCCTGTACGCTCGAGGAGCTGAGCCACGTATTCTGTACAGAGCTTGCAAAGCAGGAGCTTGACGATACAACTCCCTACATCGACATTCCCCGGGAGATAATCGACTTCTACAAGATGTACAGACCTGCTCCCTTAGTAAGAGCATATTGTCTTGAAAAGGCACTCGGTACACCTGCCAAGATATACTACAAATTCGAGGGCAACAACACAAGCGGTTCGCACAAGCTGAACAGTGCGATAGCTCAGGCTTATTACGCCAAGAAGCAGGGCCTGAAGGGTGTTACAACAGAAACAGGTGCAGGTCAGTGGGGCACAGCGCTTTCAATGGCTTGTGCATATCTCGGACTTGACTGCAAGGTATTTATGGTTAAATGCTCATACGAGCAGAAGCCTTTCAGACGTGAGGTTATGAGAACCTACGGCGCAAACGTTACCCCCTCTCCCTCAATGGAAACAGAGGTAGGCAAGAAGATAAACGCAGAATTCCCCGGCACGACAGGCTCGCTCGGCTGTGCAATTTCCGAAGCAGTTGAATGTGCAACAACGCATGAGGGCTACAGATATGTTCTCGGCTCGGTGCTGTCGCAGGTACTTCTGCACCAGACGGTCATCGGCCTTGAAACAAAGACAGCCTGCGAAAAGTACGGCATAAAGCCCGATATGATCATCGGCTGTGCAGGCGGCGGATCTAACCTCGGCGGTCTTATCTCTCCCTTTATGGGCGAAAAGCTCCGTGGCGAAGCAGACTATGAATTAATCGCCGTTGAGCCTGCGTCCTGCCCCTCGCTCACAAGAGGTGTTTATGCTTACGACTTCTGCGACACAGGTGCTGTTTGCCCGCTCGCTAAGATGTACACGCTCGGCAGTACGTTCATTCCCTCCGCAAACCACGCAGGCGGTCTGCGCTACCACGGCATGAGCAGTGTTCTTTCACAGCTCTACCACGACGGATATATCACAGCACGCTCAGTTGAGCAGACAAGCGTATTCGCCGCCGCCGAACAGTTCGCAAGAACAGAGGGTATCCTCCCCGCTCCCGAGAGCAGCCACGCAATCAGAGTTGCGATAGACGAGGCTATGAAGTGCAAGGAAACAGGCGAAGAAAAGACTATCCTCTTCGGCCTTACAGGCACAGGCTACTTTGATATGGTCGCATACCAGAAGTTCAACGATCACGAAATGAGCGACTACATTCCCACAGACGAGGAACTTAAAGTCAGCATAGATCGTATGCCTAAGGTTGACTGAGCATATAATACTATTGTCCTTCATAAAACTTGATATATGAAATTACCGCCGGGATGTGATGTTCCGGCGGTGTTTCTTATTTGGTCTGTATTTTAGTCTTTCAGGGCGGTGATTGGAACGACGTATACGCCGTCGGGGCGCTTGTAGGCGGCGTTTGACAAGCCGCATACGACGCATAACGCTTTCGGTGCTCTGCCGTTTTCGCTTTTTATGGCATTGCTTATTGATATAAGATTTTCGGCGGCGGCATCTATCTGATTTGCGCCGAGTTTGATTTCTATTGCGAGCCACTCACCGTCCGGATATTCTATAACGGCATCAATTTCCTTGCCCGAATAGTCCTGATAGTGATACAGCACACCATCGTTTACATCGGCATATATCCTCAGGTCACGCTCACACAGCGCCTCAAACATAAAGCCGGCGCATTCAAGATCGCCAAGCAATCTTTCGGGAGTAGCGCCAAGCAATGCACACGCAAGCGACGGATCGACAAAATGCCGCTTTACCGCCTGTTTTACCCGAACCGATGAGCGTATATTTGACGAAAACGGCAACTGATTATCGGTAATGAAAAGCCGCTCGAATATATCAAGATATTCGGCTACCGTGTCAACGCTGATATCCTCATTATCCGTCTGAGATATATCGTTTTTCAGCTTTTTATTCGTTGCGGTCGTGCTTTCATTTCTCGCAAGCGATTTAAGCAAAAGTCGCATTTTCTGAGTATTCCGCTTCACGCCGTCTATGCGGAACGCATCATCATCTATAACCGCATTCAGATATTCATCGGGAATTAGCATTGCCTGTTTCAGCGGAATGCTTATATTACCCGGCCAGCCGCCTCTGACTATAAGGCGGAAAAGCTCCATAAGCTCCACTTCTCCGGTCATTTCAGCCTGCATTGTGCCGTCCGCTATACTTTTAAGAGATATTTTACCCGACGAATCACCCGATTCATACAGCGACATCGGACGCATTCTTATCTTGGCTATCCTGCCTGCGCCGCTGTGCATAATGCCTTTGTGGTTAGGCGTTGCCGAGCCTGTTAATATAAACTGTCCCTTTTCGGCACATTTATCAACCTCATAACGCACAGCGTCCCATATCGGCGGCACTTCCTGCCATTCGTCTATAAGTCGGGGAGTTTCACCGCCGAGTATGAGTTCGGGCGACATTTCGGCAAGCTTTCTGTTCTGAAAGTTATTTTCGGGGTTGCCTATCAATATCTGACTTTCAGCGTGAAACGCCGATGTCCACGTCTTGCCGCACCACTTAGCGCCCTCAACGCACACCGCTCCGAACGCCTTAAGGTATTCGTCTATTTTCTTATCTATCAGTCTGGGTCTGTATTTATCGTTACGCATATTCCGCTCCTTTCGGTAAGCTGTATAAATAATATAACACATTACGAGAGATTTTGCAATATCATTACGAGAGATTTTAAGTTTTCAACCCGTGAGATTTCGGCTTTTCAACCCGTGAGATTTTGGGTTTTCATTATGAGAGTTTTTGCTTTTTCGAAAAAGGCTGACTTTATATCAGTATGTCACGATATGGGCGACTGCATTCAGACGATACGAAAACACCGCCGGAGTGTGATGTTCCGGCGGTGTTATTTTTAATCAATTTTGTCAAATTTGCTATCAAAACTACTCTGTATATCTATCAGTTAAGATTTCGAATGTACTAGCTAAAAATTTAACAATTAGTGCTAATGGTGAAGTTAAGCTTTCAATACTATCAACCGTTTCAGCAAGAAATTCCATTGACTTTTTTCCAAGTTTTAACGCTCGGCAATTACGTTCTTTATCTGTTTTAACTTTATCAAATATTTCTCCCTGTTCTTCGTTTTGCTTTTTGAACTTTTTTACAATAGCATTCTGTAACTTTTTCTTATTATCTTCATTTTCAGTCATATAAAGCAAATCAAAATAGCAATCCGGACGAATTTGCAAAACGTTATTTCCTCTTTGAATCTCAATATAACCGTTATTGCTTTCAATGTAATTTCTTATTTCGTTATATAAATTTGGATCTGGCATAGGAATAACAATCCGATTTCTTTCTTGATCATATCTAATCCGCTCTTTTATTTCTTCTAATGATTTTTTCCAGTCAAATTTTTCCGGATAACGTGCCTGTTTTTTCAGTTTTAAAGACCTGACTTTTTCTGGCGTTATCCCTAAATATTTCCCTATAGCATAATCACTGCATTCGTTGTAATTTAGTACTCCGTTGGTATTATTTTTATCTATCATAGCTTTCATAAAGATATCAAACATCATCAATTCAATTTCTGATTTGCCGGTAGCGCCAAAATTCCTGTCAAAAAACAATTCTTCCAATCTTTCGAAAGCTTCTGCTTTAAATGTTTTTCTATCTTCTTCATCACTGAAATATGAATTTAACAGTTCAACGCCATTGCTTATTTCTCTGTTAACCGGATTTAATTTCTTTTCCATATTATCCTCTCCCTATCTGTTTATGGTTTATATAACATATACCACACATTCCACTCTTTGTCAAGCAAGACTTATCCACATTGCCGGACGGACGCAATCTCTGTTATCATCTACAGCGTTACCATATTTGCTAACAGTGCCATCACTATTGACTACCGAAGCGCTTTTATTTGAATAACCACCTTGTGACCTTAGCCACCAAAAACAATTAGATGCACCGTCAATTTCGTATGTATATGCGCCATTTGCCTTTGCGTATTCAGTTGAAACGCACTGTCTTTCACTGTCATTGTTGAAATACCTATTTACCTCTTCTATACTAAGCAAAAACACCTTATCTTCCGTATCATTTCCCGCATCTGTATCATAGTCCGGATTTGCATCTGCAGTTACGTTAGTGGTTAATATCTTTTCTTGTTCTTCGGTGGTAAACGCTTCATTTACAAATGTGTCATTGAGCCACCTACGGAGCGAACACTCCTCCCAAGTTGTATTACCATAACTCGAATGATACGGTTTACAATCAATAGCTTTATCACTAATTACAAGCATTTTATTATCATCCTTCGCAAGAATAATCCATTCAATATCTTCAATGCCATTAGACGAGTCATTATCTTGCTCATATTTGCCATATTTAATAAGGCTTCCAACGGGAGCTATTGCCGGAATTATAACATAAACACAAAGCAAAGCTAAAACCACACAGATAGCTGTAGTTGAAGGTAAAATTATTGCAATATTTCTGTTTCTTTTCTTCGCTTTTGCCTTTCTCTCTTTTTCAGCCTTTTCCCTCTCGGCTTTTATTCTTTCTTCCTCTTTCTTTATCTCCTCAGCCTTATCCCTGCACTGCTGTACTCTCTCGGCTGAATCCTTGTAAGTACCGAGCTCTTCAAACTGCTTAGCGGCTCTGAGTTGATTATCCTCGCTTTGTACAGTCTGAATTTTCAAAGCGGAATTATAAAGACTTTCAAGTCTGCATTCCTCCGCCTTTTCCTCACACTCTTTCTTTTTTTCGTCAGCGTCCTTGTAGCCGGGTATTTCGGCTAAATCTTCTATAATGATTTTGTAAGATATCTCATCACGGGCATATCCCATATCATAGACAGCCTTTTTATATATACTCTCAATACGCTTTTTCTCATTCCTGTCCTTTATATACGCATTATATTCTCCCAGCGTATTTTTGAGTTCTTCATCTGCAAAGCGGACGGTCTTACGGTACATATCCTCGCTGTCAAACAGCTGTGCCTGATTTCTGAGGTCTTCCGTTTTGCGTACTTTCAACTTCGCCATAAGCTTATACAGATAAGCCTGTGCGTTCTCGGGGTCGCTGTCAAGCACACGCTCGCAGTATTCGTCCGCTTCCTGCCAGTTTCCGTCCTCTAAGAAAAGTGAAATACGCTTGAGTAACGGAGCAACGGCTGAATTTGCCGCCTGAACTGCCGCAGCGGTTTCCTTTACGGCAGACTTCGGCTCGTCCTTATTTATAACTTTCTTTATGCCACGCACTATATCGTTGATAAAGCCTATCTTGCCCATATCCTGCGCCTGTAAATGTGCAAATTCTTCCGGCAGTTCATAAGCGTCCATATCCTTGTAGCAGGGGATAAGCAGTTTTGAGCGGTCGGCTTTCATAAGCTTAAGATAACGTGACCACTCGTTCTTTACCCATACCGCCGTGAAATATTCCGGCTTTGAGCCGATGACAAGCATAACCTTTGCGCTGTTCAGTGCGGCGAATATGTAAGGCTCATATTCCTGTCCGAGCTTGTCCTCAAGCGTTATCGCCGCATAGAATACCTTAAAGCCCTCCTGCGTCAGCTGGTGATATATGTCGTTCGCAAGCACGCTGTCCTGTGTGCGCTTTCCGCTTTCATCGGTTTCCTTATAGCAGATAAATACATCGTAGGGCTTTTCGTTCTGCGAGATAGTGAGAATGCCTTTCTGTATCTCGTCTATCGCCTTTGCCTCCGCCTCATAGATAATTTTCTGACTTATATCGGCATACTGAATAGCGAGCTTGTAGTCCTCATCTGCGGTGATAGCGTCATAGGACGTTCTGTGACAGGTAGGCACACGCTTATAGGTCGTGGGGTCTTCAACGTATTCAATGCCGTACTTACACAGAATTATGCCCCAGTAAGCCTCAGACTGTGTGTTGTCAAGTCCGACAATTTTATTATATATCTCCTCCGCCTTGTCGAATTCGGATTTCAGACGGAGCGTATTCGCACGATTGAAAAGATTTCCGATTACATCATCGGTTATCTTCGGTATTGTCTGCTCCGTACCGCAGTATTCGCAGGTTGCGGTCGTTTCGTTTTCGTTTATTTCCAGTGTGCCGCCGCACATTTTGCATTTCAATGTTGACATTTTAATTATTAACCTTTCTGTATTTAGCTGAATTATTTGGGGCTTTGCCTATATAGGTAACATTTTTCACATTTCCCTCTGAAACGTCATTTTTAAAACTTCTGCCGAAAGTCAATCGGTCACCTTTGGGCAATTCTTCCCATTTCACCCCATCAAATAAATCTTTCAGTGCAAATTCAGTACCATCATCTAAAGAATTAATTTTAATGACAGCATCATTCATCCAAGTTTTAATATCCATAATTACTCCTTATTTCAGCGCCTTTACCTTTGCGTTCCTCTCCGAAATCAGCCTGCAAAGCTCCTCCGCCAGCTGCCGAGAATTATCCGCACTGTTTTTTACACTGTCGGAAAACGCACTGAATTTTACCGAAATTTCGCTTTCAATACCGCTCAGTAACGGGTTGCTCACAGGGTCGGAATAGCGTACAGCCTCATACACCTTTTCACAGGCTTGTCTTGCGTTATCGTCCGCCGCATAACCTTTCAGGCTCTCAGCGTCCGCTGTCAGCAGGCGGATAAACTGCGTCTGCGTCTTGATTTTTGCGTCTGTCTGCTCAACTGCTTCGATTGCAAGCTTCGCCTTTGCAACAGTGATAATATACGCTCCGAGAACGACTGCGCAGGCTATTATTCCGACAAAAGAGAACGTGTCGGGGATAAGCATTGTAAGCGAGCCGAGTACAAGCATAGCAACAAGTCCGCCGTAGCTGAGCGAAATCAGAGAAACATTATAGAAGAATTTTTTAAGCGAATCAGCCCTGAACGCAAAATAAGCGCATAAAAGCTGACCTATGAAAGCCGCCGTTACTGCACCGTATCCTATAAAGAATGATGCGTTCAGCTCTTTTCCTGTATTCAGCGCAACTGTGAATGAAACCACATTGAATACAACGAGTGCGACCGCCCAGATTACCGCATATATACCGAATTTCTTTTTCATTTAAATATCCCCCTTAGATTTTTTCGCCGCACTCAAGACAGAACTTTGCTCCCGCGGGAAGCTCGTTTCCGCACTTCGGGCATACCGTTACAAATTTGTGACCGCATTCGGGACAGAATCTGCCTTTTACCACCGTCTTGTTGCACTCAGGACACACTACCATTCCGTCGGGAACAGCAGGCTTTACCTTTTCTCCGCATTCAAGGCAGAACTTAGCGTTTTGCGGTAAATCTGCGCCGCATTTTTCGCATTTGATTACCGTTTCTTTTTTCTCGGGTGCAGGTGATGACTGCTGAACCGTCTGACCGATGTTGCCGGTCATATTGTCAAGCTGTCCCATCATAGCGCCCGCCATTTTCATTCCTGCCACCATGCTGACCATATCCGAGGCTACTCCGCCGCCTGCCGAGCCGCCGTTAGAACCCATATTTCCTATGCCCTCGGCATAAGCCTTCTGAACTTCAGCCTGCAATACGTCTTTCTGATTATAGCCCTTCGCCTGCATAATCTCGGCTTCCGCAAAGCCTGTGGCTTTCATTGCTGTTGCTTCTGCCTGCGCCGCTATAACGGCTCGTTCGGCTTCACGCTTTGCTATCTCGGTCTGTGTCGTCTGCTTTTCAAGCTCGGTCTGACGCTTTGCCGCTGTTATCTCCGCTTCGGCTTTAGCCTGTGCAGTGCCGTATCTGGCTTCTGCCTCAGCCTTTGCGGTGCGGATATCAGCCTCCGCTTCAAACATTCTCTTTTGCAAAGCTATAGTATGTAATTCCCGTATTCTCTTGAAGTTCGGGTCGTTATCGGGCAGAACTACAGTAGTCAGATAAAACTGAGGAATTGTCAGACCGTACTCCTCAAATCCGGGCATTATTACCGATTTCAACACCTCTGACAGTTCCGCAAGATGCTCGTCTATTTCAAGAAGATAGATATTCTTCGACTTGATAGCAGTAGAAAGGTTTGATTTTACCGCTGTGGAAATAAGCGGACGGAAACAATCCTGCAACGATTTTGAAAAGGCGATGTTGTTATCGTCCCACGCTATTCCGTTCATTGTGCCGACAAGCTTTATCAGCAGCTTTCTGCTGTCGCTTACCATAAGATTCATATTGCCGCACGCACCGAGTTCAACAGGTATTCCCGAATCGGGGTCGATATAACGAACCTTTGTATCCGTTCCCCATTTGAGCGACATCTGAACCGTTTTATTGATAAAATATACTTCACAGTGGAACGGCGTCTGATCGCCTGTTGCCCTGTTCAGCAGTTTGCCGAGTTTTGGTATGTTCTGCGTTTCAAGTGTATATCTGCCCGGTCCGAACAGATCGAGCGCCTGACCGTTCATAAAGAAAACGGCTTCCTGGCTTTCGTGGACTATAAGCTCGGTAAGGCTGTTGAAATCTTCGTTAGGGTGCTTCCACACAAATGTGGAATTATCCCCTTCGTATTTGATTATCTGTGCTATCTGTCCCATAAATCACACCTCATCGTCTTTCATTTTGTCAACTAATCTTTTTAGACTTCTTCGCATTAAAAAGTGCCTAATATGACTAATTATACTTAAATTATAGTCATATCAGACACTTTTGTCAACATTTTTCAATCTGATATGATAAAATCTGTACAGGAGGGGTGAGTATGGCACATTATCAAAGATTACGCGATCTGCGCGAGGACGCGGACAAGACACAGCAAGAGATAGCCGACTATCTCGGCACATCTGCACAACACTACGGGAAATACGAATCGGGTAAAGCGGAAATACCGCTTGAGCGTGCAGTCCTGCTTGCTAAATATTATAATGTCAGCCTTGATTATATCGCAGGAATTTCCTCAAGCCGCCACCCTCTGACATCTGACAGCTCCCTTTCGCCTATCGGGATACTTTCTGACAAAATAACACAGCTTTCCGATAATGAAAAGCAGGCTGTAAAAGATACACTCAGTTCTGTTATAGATATGATCAAATAAAGATACCGCCGCAGAGTTACTGCTCCACGGCGGTGTCTTTTATTCAATTTACGATATAAGTAAAAGCAAGGGCGATTTTACATCTCCTACCTAATTTTTTGCAACTTTTGCCCTAAATTTTCAATACAACGCAAAAAACCGCCACAGATTTTAAAAACCTGCGGCGGTTATCCTGTTCGGACGGTTATTATCTTATCACGCTCAACCTGCCCTTATCCATTTCACATACGGTGTCGCACAGCACCTCAATATCTTCCGCACTGTGCGAGGCAATGATTATAGTCTTGCCCCTTGCCTTGAGATCAAGCAGATAGCGGCGCATATCCGCAACGCCGTCCTTGTCAAGCCCGTTCATCGGCTCGTCAAGGATAAGCAGATCGGGGTCTTCCATTATAGCCTGTGCAAGACCGAGCCGCTGACGCATACCGAGCGAATATTTCTTTACATGGCGTTTAAGCTCGGGGGAAAGACCCACCGTGCGCATAGCATTGCATATGTCCTCTTTGCCTGCTTTTGCGCCGAGGTCGGCAAGAATCTTCAGATTCTTATACCCTGAATAATACGGGATAAAGCCGGGCGTTTCTATTATAACTCCCGTACTTTCGGGAAAATCGCAGTCCTTGCCTATCTCCTTGCCCGCTACCGTTACCTTGCCTGAGGTTGCACGGACAAATCCGCATATACATTTCATCAGCATAGTCTTGCCGCTTCCGTTGCGCCCTATAAGTCCGTGTATTTTCCCTTTATCAAAAGATATTGTTATATCACGGAGTATCTCCGTTTTGTTTATCGTCAGTGAAAGATTTTCTGTATTGATCATCAGCTTTCCTCCGGAAGAAGTGATACGCTCAATCGCCTTGCTCTCAATGTGCTCATAAATATAAGCAACAGAGCCATAACAGCGAAATAAACGTAGGAATACCATATCGGCTTTATCGGTTCACGGATTATCTCCGTGTAGTGCATCCATATTATGGAATTTCCCATAGGAAACAGCCACATCAGATCACTGCGCAGTGCGCAGGTAGCCACTCCGAGGGCTATGACCGCGGTACATATGAACATACCTGTCATTTTACCTGATGATATCCTGCAAATAAGGAGCACAAGCGACAAAAGAAAAAGGTATAATATGATGAGTACCAACGTGTGTACAATAGTACATATGGGGTCAAGCTGATTATACAGATTTTCAGGCAACAGCAGAGTAGCGAAAGTATTCATTTCATCGGGAAACTTTGCCGCATAAAATCTTGCAGCTTCACTCCACGATGAACCGAGCACCGTGTTCCCGGCAGACATTCCCACAACTGCAAGAAATACAACAGCTATATAGCTTATTACCGCCATAACGGCAAATAACATCTGACCGTACAGCCAGTTCAGCTTTCCGCTCCTGCAGATAACGAAAAGCGAGTTGCCGTCAAACTTCGGGAAATCGCTCATAAGCACAAGGAACACCGACGGCAGTAAAAGCACCGCTACCCACGAGTTGCCGACCGCTATAAACGGCTCAAGCACATTCATCGGACTGCCGTACCTGTCTGCACGCTGTGCAAGCGTATCGATGAAAAGCGTCTTTATAAATATAAGCAGTACTATTACAACTATATTTCTGGGATTGGTTATCCACTTTATGTATTCGCACCTTGCGACCGACCACATCTTTGAAAGGCTGATCTGTTTATGCACCTTTATCCGCACCGCCCTTTCCGAAAAATACATATACCGCAAACGAAATCAGTATAAGCACTCCGTAATAGCAGACAAGTGTAACGCTTGCGCCCGAAACAATACCGCTCGCCGCAAGCGGAGAAGCTGTATTGCCTATTGTCAGGAGCACTTCGTCTGTGTTACAGGGATCCTGCACGGCAAGTCCTATAAGCCATGAGCCGAGCTGTGTCAGGCAATAAGCGACCATAAACGGGATACAGCATATAAGATACTTGTTTTCGGTGTACGCCGTCACTATCAGCGAGAATAGTGACATTACAATTCCGTAGATAAGCATATCGAGCATATTGACAAGATATACTCCTGCTATCCCCACGCTGTCAAAAAGGCTCATCTGAATACCGGTCAGTATGTAAGAAAGGCTTTCGGCATCATAGGATCCTATATGCGGGAACCTTATCAGCACGACAAGCACATAAAGGCAATACCCGATAAGACTGCATATGCCGCTTGCGAGCACAGCCGAAACATACTTTGCGCTTTTAAGTCTGCGATAGCCTGTGCGTATAACTTCATAGCGGATAAAGCCCGAGCTTTTGTCATCGCACAACGCATTTACAAAGCACAGAGGCAAAAGCAACGGAAGAAACATATTCAGCCAGCTGCCGCCTTTAAGCCCGGACACTACACAGGCGCTAAAGCTGATATTGCCGGTATATATCCGCTGTGTGTCGATAATCAGATCCCAGACCGACAAGGACTGATTTTTGTCAAAGTCATAGTCGGCAGAAGCCGTAAAGCATATAGCAAATATCAGCAGCAGGCATATATAAAACGACTTATCTCCGAGTATGCGTTTAAGGTAAGAAAGTGTTGCTCTGAACATATCAGCCCTCTGCCTCTTCATCTGCTGTATAGAACGCCGCCTTGTTATAACGGAAATTCTCTCCGGTATCGGCATCTATATAGCAGGTGTACACGAGATCATTGTTCTTGTTCTGAATGACGACCTTCCATGCGGGGGTCGTTGTACTCTTCTGCTCCTCAAGCGGAATATCATAAGATCCGTAATATTTGAGCGGTGTGTATACAAGGTCGGCACTGAGCACCTCAAACGATACCTGCTCTGTCAGTGACTGTTCTATTTTGCTTATCACTTTATCAAACGGAAATAACTCTTCCGTTACCTTTTCATCGGTGATCGAACCGGTCCTTCTGTAGCCGTAAAAGCTGTCAATATCATCGGTCGTGACCATACTGCCGTCGCACAGAGTGGTTTCATACATACTGTCACTGCTGAGATAGAAACGATCCCAGTCAAAAGGTATTCCCCCGTATGTCGGAGTTGTTGTAAAAGAATAGAAATATTTATCCTTATCGTACTGCTGTACAATAACAGACATAACCTTCATATCATATACGGGTGACTTCGGGCATGGAGCATTTTTAAGATAGTTTTCAAAAAAAGTTACCGCATCGGCAATGCTTATCTCTTTGCCGTCCAGCAATCTGAACTTCTCGGTGCTGTCACGGTCGTACCGCCCGATCACTTTATATTTTCCTCTGAGCTCATCGTCCCAGTTCTCAAGGAAATGATTGTTCTTTTCGCCGCTATCTTTGCAGTACTGCTTAACCAGAACACCCTTGCAGACATTGGACAGATAGTTTCCGATAGGCGGGCCGAACTCAAGGAAAATATTGCGATCGGTAATATCCGAGCTAATCTTTTCGATCCGATAAGCATATTCCGAACCATCTTTTTCAACAAAATGAGAATAAGGAGAATAGAAATAAAGTGATATTATGTTTTTCTCGGAAACCGCATCATCATAATACTTCTTGAAATTCTTTATCGGATATTCCTCTTCCTTCATATTGCTCTCTTCTTCATCATCGGGAATATAGTAGTAGAAGAAATAGTCGTCATTGAATTTTTCATTCGGGAAAAGGTATGCGAACATCTCTTTGAAGTCATCATAAAATTCTGCCGGAGCCTGTCTGTTTACTGCCGCCTTGTCAAAAGAACAGATGTATGAAACGCTCTTTGGTACAAGGCTCACAAAATCCTCGGATATACCGAACTTTGTATTCTCCCGGATCATCTTCTTTACTTCGTCGTCGGTATAATAGTTTATTTCATTCTGACGTTTTAAAGCTTCCGGCATATCATCGTCAGTATTGTCAGAGCTGTTGCTTGCACTTTCGATATTGCTGTCGATACCGCCGCCACTGCAGCCTGTGCAGGCGCAAAGCATGAATGTTGCAAGTATTATTGTTAAAAAGCGTTTCATATACTGTATCTCCTTTTTGTAATGGTTTTATTAAAGTTATTGCAATAGCTTTGACTATATATTATCAAATATTAATGTTATTTTCAATAGCGATTTTGCTTATTTGTATGATTTGTCAACATCTCTTAGCATTTTTTGTTCATATATCACAAAACATTATACTACACATAATATAATGCTCCCGCGGCTGTCTTTCTTATTCTTCCGTGCCTATCTGCGCCGCATTATCCTCACCCACACTCATAAGCTGCTTGTTTATCGCTCTGGTTCTTACTCCGACAAGCGTTTCAAGGTCGGTGTCAACCTGCTGTAAATGTTTCTTAGTCTTGGTCAGCACATCTTCAAAAGTTTCAAATTCTTTCTTTACACTGCTCAGTATCTTCCATACCTCACTGCTTCGCTTCTGCACGGCAAGAGTGCGGAAGCCCATATACAGCGAGTTCAGCAATGCGGACATTGTGGTAGGGCCTGCTATGCTCACCCCGTAGTTACGCTGTAACTCCTCCACCAGCCCGAGCTTTACGACCTCGGCATACAATCCCTCAAACGGCAGGAACATTACCGCAAAGTTGGTCGTGTACGGAGGACAGATATATTTATCGTGAATATCCTTCGCACATTTCTTTATCGCTACAACAAGCGCCTTTGACGCTTCTTCGATCATTACCTTATCTCCGCTGTCATAAGCGTTGCAAAGGGCTGTGTAGGTGTCGCCCGGGAATTTCGAGTCGATCGGCAGGTACACCGTGTCATCATTCTTGCCCGGCAGCTTTACCGCAAACTCAACGTGATTACGGCTGTCGGGAACAACTGCAACCTCGGTATCATACTGTTCGGGAGCGAGAATATCCGCAAGAATCGCTCCAAGCTGCATCTCTCCGAGTATACCTCTGTTCTTTACGTTGGACAGGACTTTTTTAAGGTCGCCTACACCTGCGGCAAGGCTCTGCATTTCGCCCAATCCGCTGTATACCTTGTTAAGCTGTTCGCTGACGGTCGCAAATGAACGGCTTATCTTATCGTCAAGAGTGGTCTGCAGCTTTTCTCCTACCATTCCACGCATTTCTTCAAGCTGATTTTTTGTATTCGCATTTATGTTTCCAAGCTGTACCGCCATTTCGTTACGCATATTCTGCATATCGGCGGCGTTCCTCTGCTCAATGCTCTGAAGCCGCTGTTCAAACTGCGACAGCAGCCTTGCTGTTCCGTCGGAGTTCTGCTTTTGTGTGTCGGTAAGCGTGTTTCCGAGATTTGTCACAAGGTTCACAAGCTCGGTTCTTAGCACCGATTCGCCGCTTACACGGTTTGCCTGCGCTGTATCGAATTTTGCCGAAAGCTGTGCGGTACGCTCGGCAAGCATTTCAAGCTGTTTTGCGGTCTGCTCGTCCGTTATCTTGCTCACGCCGATATTTTCGGCAAGCCTTTTCTGCGTCAGAAGCGTTATTACCGATATTATCACCGACACTACGCACGCAACAAGCGTTATTATAATAAGTATTTCCATATTCCTTGCTCCTTTTAAAGTAATCTAATGATATTATAGTAGATTTTCCGCCTTAGGTCAATGCTTTAAAAGCAAGCTGTACTGTTTATAGGACAGAAAAACGGTCACCCGAAGATGACCGTTACAGACTGTCGATAAACCTATATAATTTTTGAAAATGGGGTTTGGGGCGTAGCCCC